>Ga0213824_1000164_pt1 | contig 57382 bp, 50 predicted proteins | sample MC6MC0906MG_FD_179892 | JGI IMG/M metagenome (GOLD analysis project Ga0213824, IMG submission 179892) | Enriched soil aggregate microbial communities from Iowa State University, Ames, United States - MC6-MC0906-MG | ecosystem: Environmental > Terrestrial > Soil > Unclassified | place: USA: Iowa...
GGTTCCCTGAGTATATCCGGCCATGCCCCAGTTTGAATTCAGTTTGTTTATCTTTTCACCCTCATATACAAAGTTTTCACCTTCCACACCATAGAAGAACCAGTTTCTTACCTTCGGATCTGTGTTTACAAGATTAAGAAGCTGCAGAGCTTTCTCCGGATGTTCACAACCTGCAGAAATGCCGTTTAATGAACCTCTAACGGTGGTGTTGGACACAACGGTTTCGCCAAATTTCACTGCTACACAGTCATCAATGCCATTCTGAGGACCCCATATGTTCTTTGCAGCACCACTCCAGCCCTGTGCAGTAAAAAATGTTCTGTATTTGTTTGCATCATCCGCATTTGGCGCATCGCCATTGATGATGCCTTCTATGTACATCTTGTGGATAATATCCAGTTCTTTCAGTACCTCTTCATCCTCCAACGGATTTACCACCGTCCTGGTCTCATCATTGTACTTTACACCCAAAGGTACAAGGCCTGCACCTATCTGATCGAAGAAGTTGGTAGCAAGGAATTCCGCTCCGTTCTTGGACATATAATAGGGGGCAGAACCCTCACCTGTCTTGACCACCTTTAAGGCTTCATATAGCTTCTCATAATCTGTTACATGTTCAAAATCAATCTTATATTTATCTGCAATGGCTTTATCCCAGATAAAATACTGGGAAGATGAGCTGTCTTTGTAGGTTGGCACTGCATAAACCTTGCCGCCGATGGAGGTCGCCTTCCAATAATCCTCCGGTACCATTTGATACAGGTCAGGAGTCTTTTCCTTCAGCAAATCTGTAATATCCAGAAATGCTCCGGTATTTACCTCTGAATTATAACGATTCATATCCGTAAAAAGAATATCAAACTTCTCGCCCGAGTTGACGATTACGCTTCGCCGTTTATCCCAGTCACCCCAAGGAACAATCTCCATCTCAACATTTACACCGATTTTTTCTTCCAGGTAAGGATTCAACTGATGAAGCCAAGAGTCATAATTTTCCGGCATTCCATTTCCAACCTGAATCCATTTAACCGTTACCACCTCGCCATCGGCTGCAGTTTCTTCTTTCGCTTCCGTTACTTTTGTCTCTTTGTTACTCATTGCCGCACTGTTTCCTCCGCATCCGGCCAGCATGGATATCCCCAAAACCGATACTGTAAAAAGCCCCAATATTTTTTTCTTTTTCATAATACCTCTCCCTTCTTTTTTTGAATAAGTTCTATCCTTTCACTGCCCCAACCGTAAGTCCCGAAATAAAATATCTCTGGAAGAACGGATAGGTGCATGCAATTGGTACGATAATTATAATCGCCATCGCCATTCTCGCCCCTTCTTTAGGCATGTTATTCATATACTGCTGCAAAGTCACACCTAACGATGGGTTCTTTGCCATCATCTCCATATTTCTCTGAATATGATCCAGTAAAGATTGAATGGAAAATAATTTGGTATCTGTTATGTACAGCGAAGACTGAAACCAGTCATTCCAATAGGCGAAAGACAAAAACAATGCAATGGTGGCAACAATGGGCTTGGATAACGGGAATGCAATCCGTGCAAAGATGGTGAAATGACTGGCCCCGTCTATCTGGGCGGATTCTACAATGGATTCCGGAATGTTCAGCTTAAAAAATGTTTTACAGATAATTACATGAAACGAACTGACACACAGAGGCAGAATAAGCGCCCACAGTGTATTTTTCAGATGTAGAAACTGAGTGTTGATTACATAGGAGGAAATCATGCCCCCATTAAAAATCATGGGAATGAATACCACCATGGTAAAAAATGAATTGAATTTAAACTTCCGGATTGACAGCACATAACCCATAAGAGTGGTCAGGATAACCCCCATAGCCGTTCCCGCCACCGTTACTGCTGCCGATACGCCCAGCGCCCTTATGATCATCTTTCCTTCCTTCCACAAAAACAGGTAGGATTCCAACGAAAATTCTTGAGGCCAGAAGCGGTATCCGTTCAATTTAATAGACTGCTCAGATGAGATAGAAATAATAAACACAAAAACAACCGGAATAATACAAATCAACGCAAACAGAATGAACAGAACGTTAAAGCTAATGTTGATTGCGGGTGATATGCGGTTAAGTGTTGAGCTGTCGGCCATATCCATATCTTTTACTGCTCTTTTTCTCATTTCAGTTTTCCTTTCTAAATGATTGAACTTTCGTTATCAATCTTTTTCACAATCGCATTTGCCACCAGAATGGTAATACAACATGCCACTGACTGGAAGAAGGATGCCGCCGATGTCATCCCGATTGGAGTTGCTGACTTCAATGCATTAAACACATAGGTGTCAATGGTTGCAACCGAATTGAAAATCGAGCCCTTAGCCCCCTGTGATAACTGATAAAAAAGTCCGAAATCAGAATAGAAAATCTTGCCCACATTCAAAATGAACATCATAATAATTACATTTTTCAGACTGGGTAGCGTAATATATCTAGTCTGCTGCCATTTGCCCGCGCCATCAATCACCGCCGCTTCATAGAGCGTCTGGTCAATTCCCGAAATACTGGACAAATAAATAACCATGTTATATCCTGTACTCTTCCACAAATACATAATAACCAGAATAAATGGCCATACATTTTTATTCATGTACCACTGATTTGCCGTTTTTCCAACATCTCGCATCATATTATTAATCAGACCGTTGTCATAATTTAAAAACGCATCCAGAAAATATGCTGCAACAACCCAGGACATAAAATAAGGGAAAAACATCAGCGTCTGATAGACTTTGGACCTTTTTCTGCTATGGAGCATATTCATCATAATGGCAAGTATTACTGCAAGTGCTGAGCCCATAACAATAAAAATCAGATTGTAAACAATCGTATTTCTTAATATCACATACAAATCATTGGATTTAATAAGAAACTCAAAATTCTTAAAGCCCGCCCATTCGCTATGGATAACATTGTAGATGAAACCTTTCCCAGGCTGAATTTTATAATCCTTAAAAGCGATAATAAGTCCAAACATGGGCATAAAGCAAAATAAAATATACCAAATGGTTGTGGGCACCGCCATCAGGGTAAGTTCCCAATCACCTTTTGTAGCCTTTCTCTTTTTTGCTTTTGTGTTACTATTTAATGTTTTCAACCTTATCCCTCTTTTCAATTCTTTCCTCACTGTCCAAATTCATATTTTTCACTGAATTCCGATAGATGATTTCGCCTTCTATCCGCTTTATCTCGGGCTTCTTATCAGGTTTTTCGATTCTTTCAATTATCTGCCTGACAGATACTTTTCCTATTAATGAAGCATTCACTGCTACGGTAGTAAGCTGGGGATCCGTCAACTTGGCATAAATATCATCATCGAAACTGCCTATGGAAATATCATCCGGCACTGTATACCCATGACTATTTAAAGTTCGTGTCAGCCGGAAGGCTGTTTCATCACAGTTACAGATAAAAGCAGTGGGCATCTCTTTTGGTAGCTCTATATCAACAGCTTTTCCCTCCAGACTCCGGTCGGGAATTACCCAATCGTCTCTTAACTGCATGTTTTTTTCCAGCATAGCCCGCAAAAAGCCAAGATAACGGTCGGTAATACTTGTAGTGGAATTAATGGTTCCCACAAATCCAATCTTTCTGTGACCCATCCGGATAAGATACCGTGTCATGTCGTACATGCTGTAAACATTCTCGGACACCACCGAATCTGAACGGTGCGTCCGGTCATAGATATCCACGTAAACCTTGGGAATATCAATTTCCTTAACCTGTTCACGTACCTCTTGATCTAAAAGACCTAAAACGAGAATCCCCTTAAAAAGATTTTCTTTCTTCATCATAGAAATATCATCGTAAATAGTCGCAGGGCTGGGTGTGAGCATCATAGTGGAATAGTTATAGCGGCCAAGCTCTCTGACAATCTTCTCATACATGCGCATATAAATAGCCCCGCCGCCACCTTCTGAGATGAAGCGGCCATTCATGATGATGCCAATCTTCTTTCGTTCAGTTTCCTCTTGAACCGGCATAATATATCCCTGTCTGGCAGCAGCCTCTTTAATCTTATTCTTTAATTCCTCGCCCACTCCTTCTTTATCATTCAGAGCTTTGGACACCGTTACCTTACTGATTTTCAGTTCATCTGCAATACTTTGCATGGAAACCTTACGTTTTTTCATCATCTTCTTCTCCAAAACCTTTACTTTAGTTAACTTTAATCTAATTGTAACTTAACATATTTTTGTATGATTTGTCAATTATATTTTCATTATTGATATATTTTTGTTTTATTTGAATAATTATTAACTTGTATTTTAGTAATTTTTTCCTCCTCTTTTCTTCATTTTAAAACATTATTTTTTATTGTAAGGTTACAATATGTACATATTCATAGTCCATCATCATCTACTTTTCACCAATCCTCTTTTGCTTCATCATAGCAGCCAGCTCCGCCCCCACCCATTCAATTTAAAATACTAACGGCACATGGAGAAAGCCTTTTCATAAGACTTTCTCCATGTGCCGCTGCAGATTAATTGTTAATTTTTATACAATCTCACATCATCCATATACTCTTTCGATCTAATTCAAGCGCCAGACCAATAGTTCTCCCACCCGGCATTTTTTATACAAACGGCACGGACCTGCCGTTTGTTCTCCGGTCCAATAATCTACCCAATTCCCTTTTGGCAGATATACCTGTCTCCCTTTCGCTCCTTCCTCTAAAACCGGAGCTACTAATAACTGGGAACCAAACAGATACTCGTCGTCCACCGCGCAGGCCTCTTTATCCTCCGGCCAGTCAATCACCAATGCAGCCATAAGAGGACGGCCGGTATTTGCACTTAAGCTTGCTTCCTTAAGAATATAAGGCATCAGCCGTTCCCTTTCTTTCGTAAACTTGTGGCAAATATCAAGGATTTCCGGCCTTCTCGTTACCTTTGCCATATTCCATGGGCTTCTGTCATTGATCTCTTCTTCTGATGCCGCCAGAAGTTCGGAAAACTGGCCGGAAGCAGGCTCTGAGTGCCACTGCATGACCGGAGCAAAGCAGGCCAGGCAAAAGGAACGCAGATACAGTTCTGCGGAAGGCATTTTTCCTGCAAAACCCGCAAGGTCAAAGCCCCAGAAGGGCAGACCTGACAATCCTGCATTTAAGCCCGCCGTCATCACGTGGCGCAGTTCATCCCAGGTGGACTGCTGATCTCCCGCCCAGTGCATGGGCGTGGTCTGAGCACCCGTGTAACCGGCCCTGGAAAAGAGTACCCGGTCTTCTCCAATAAAGTCCGTATAAGCCTTGGTGTACGCCATGGCGTAGCCGTTTTTCATTTGAACTCCAGTCCGTCCGTCAAAGAAGCAGGCACCATCGTCATACACAAACTCCCCGCCGTCAGTCTTAAAGCCGTCAACTCCCATATGAAGCAGATATTGCCGTTTTCCAAACCACCATTCACATGCCGCAGGATTTGTAAAATCCGGTATCATGGAACCGCCGAACCAACGCCCTTCCGGTATCACGTAAGGGGAACCATCGGCATTGGTAACAACAAAGCCCTCTTGAACCGCTTCCGCGCAGTCCGCCTCGTGTTCCGGGCAAACGCGCCCCGGCTCCAGTTTTTTCAAAACCGGAATCTGCCAGAGGATCAGGCGGATCCCCTTTTCGTGAAGACCTCGGATCATCCCTTCCGGATCGGGGAAACGTTCTTTGTCAAAGCGGTAAAAGGTGGCTTCATCGCTCCAGGCTTCGATTACCACCACCGAGGGTTTCATCCCCTGCCTGATCGCTTCCTCCACTACTTCTTCCACCACAGCCTGACGATCCCAGCGGTTGGCAGACATCCAAAGGCCAAAAGCCCAGTCCGGCGGCAGTTTAGGCCGTCCCGTGAGCTCTGTAAACTTATTGAGTACCTCCAGAGGCTTTCTCGTAAATGTCCGTACATCGTATTGATCCGGAAGCGTGAAAACGATCCCGTCAGCGGTTTTTTCCGTTGAGACAGTAAACGGTTCCATTGTATCCACATATAGGCCCCCGCCTCCATCCGTCAGGGCAAATGGAATGGGCAGATAGGTGGAAGCCCCTTGATTGGTAAACGTTTCGTATACGTGGTTTTCCCGGGCCAGGCCCTCCTGATTCAATGCGTCAAACCGTTCTCCAAATCCGTAAACGGCCTGACCAGCAAGCAAGCATTTCATCCTTTCACACCTCCTACCTGCAATCCTGCTGCAAAATATTTCTGTGCCAAAGCATAGATTAGCAGAATCGGGAGCATGGAAACCAGTGCCCCCGCCATAAGCAGGTTGTATTCACTTTTGTACTGCCCATTTAAAGAACTTAGAATAATGGGCAAGGTAAATTTAGTCTTTGTGGTCAGCATGACTAAAGGCAATAAGTAATCGTTCCATGAATCCATAAAGCAGATAACCGCCAAAGTGGCCAGGCTGGACTTGCACATGGGGCATATGATCCGCAGAAAGACGGTGAAAACTCCTGCGCCGTCAATGGCGGGCGCTTCCAAATAGACATTAGGAATTGTCATCATGCGCTGGCGCAGCATAAACACTGCAAACACCTTGAACACACTTGGCAGAACCAAAGCACCCAGACTATCCACCAGTTTTAACTCGCCCATAAGTAAGTAAAGGGGGATGAAAAGCACCTGGGAGGGGATCATCATAGTGGCCAGATAAACCAGAAATATGACTTCTTTTCCCCTAAACTCCAGTTTTGCAAAAGCAAAAGCGGCCATGGCGGAACTTATGATCGTCACAGTCACAGAACTAATCGATACGACCAGGGAATTAAGCATGGAAACAGTCATTCCCTCTTTTTGAAACAAATCCGTAAAATTATGAAAGGTCGGGTTTTTGGGTATCCACTGGATCGGCAGTGCCATGATCGCACCGTAATCCTTTAACGAAGTGGACAGCATCCAGAAAAATGGAAGCAAGGTTACAGCCGATAGCAAAACCGCCGTCAAATGGTATAAAACTCCGGATACTGCTTTACGACTCATAGTACACCCACTTTCTTTGCAGCACGTTCTGCAGTACGGTAAAGCCAAAAATTATGACAAACAGTACCCAGGACCAGGCCGCCGCATAGCCCATGCGGCCAAACTTAAAGGCGTATTTGTAAATCCGTTCCACCATGACCATGGTTGCCCCATTCGGTCCAGCGTCACCGTTCTTGGTCATGACCATGATCTGCGGGAAAAGCTGAAAAGCATTGATTAAGGAGAGCATGATTACGTAAAACAAAATTGGTGACAGCAAAGGCAGTGTAATGCTTTTAAATTTTTGAAAATATCCTGCTCCGTCAATGTCGGCAGCCTCGTAGTACTCCGGATTGATTGCAAGCAGACCGCTGAGCAGAATCATTCCGTAAAATCCCATGTCCTTCCACACACTGGCCAAAACGATGGAGGGCATTGCCCAAACCTCGCTCTGGAGCCACAAAGGGCCCTTAATACCGATGGCTGACAAGGCATTGTTAATGGGACCGTACTCTGGACTTAACATCCATTTCCAGATCAAAGCTCCAGCCACCCAGCTGGTCAGTACCGGAATGTAATATAGTACCCGGTAAACAGAAGCCATGCGGCTCTTTCGCTGTATGATCAAGGCAACCATTAAGGAAAACAGCAGGACCAGCGGAAGGTACATCAGAATGAAGTAGGCGTTATGCCCCAAAACTGCCCAAAATTCTGGATCTTTGACAAGCTGGGAGTAATTGGATACCCCTACGAACTTGTCGCCAACAAATTGGAAAAAGCCGTGAAACAGCCTAACCCTGCTTAGTCCCGACCAATCGGTAAGACTAAGCAGTAAAGAGGCAAAAATAGGAATCAGATTAAACAACACAAGTCCGGCCAAGCTTGGCAAAAGAAAGATAAAAGCTCTTATCCCCTGTTTTTTGTACATAGCAGTTCCTCCTGTCTGGCACAAAAATGTCAGTTTAATTTGATCTTCTGTTCCAGTTCCGCCTGACACGCATCCAGTGCGTCTTTCGCGGAAACATTTCCGGAAACGGCGTTGTTTAAGTACTTGCTGATGATCTCCTGCATTTCAGACTGCTGCTTTACCACCGGAGGGGTAACCAGATAATCCAGGGATTTAAACACAGCTTCCCGATTCTCAGGAGGAGTGACCTTTAAGTAGGAATCCAGTACATCCTGATAGGTAACAGGCGGAAGTTCCCAGCTTGCATCCACGCGGATTTGTGCGGCTTCCTTGCTTCCTGCCAGGAATGCAGCAAGAGCGGCGGCTGCCTCAGGATTGGTGGTTTCTTTGTTTACAACGTAGGCATTTGAGAAAAAATGTGTGGCTTTTGCCGTGTTGCCTGGCTCTACTGCCACGTCCCAGGCAAAATCGCAATTGTCGGTAAAGTCACTGAAGGCCCAGATTCCGGTCACAATCATACCCAGACGTCCGGATTTGAACAAATCCCAATCGCCCATGCCGCCCATTTGAGCATCCGAAGGCATCACATTGCTGCCCGTCACCCAATCAGACATAATCTCCAGGGTTTCCACATTTTGCGGTAAATTGACCGTAAAATTCTTGCCATCCTCGCTTAACAAGCTTCCGCCGTTCTGCTTTACCCCTTTGTAAAATTCATGGAAGCTTAAGGGACGGTATAAACCGTAAGTATCTGCGGATATGGCGCGGATCTTCTTTGCGGCCTCTGACATTTCCGTCCAGGTCCAGTCGTCGGTGGGATAGGAAACTCCTGCCTTGTCAAATAAATCTTTGTTATATATAAGAACCACATTGGAGAAGGAATTGGGGATTCCAAATTGTTTTCCATCGTACTGGAACGCTTCCAAAGCCGTCTGGTTAAAGCCTGATGTATCCCCGATCAGATCGCCGATGTCTAAAAGTACATCTTCCGACGCATAAGCCACGAAGTTCTCAAAATTCAGTTCAAATACGTCTGCCGCACTGCCGCCGACGATTTTTGACTGCAGTTGTGTGAAATAGTCATCATAACCAAAGCTTTGCAGTTCCACCTTGACATTTGGGTATTGCTCGTTGAATTTTGCAATCATTTTTTTCAATGCTTCCTCGGATGCACCGCTGCCAGAGAACTGGTCCAGGCGGATTGTGACCGCTTCATCGGCCCCTGCCGCGTTTTTCTCCGTTTGGGCATCTGCCGGTTTGCCTGCAGGTTTTTCTGTAGTATTGGAGCCGCAGCCGGAGAGTAAAACAGCGGCACATGCCATTGCACTTACGGCCCATTTGCATTTTCTAGCCAATTTCTTCATAATAACTGCCTCCCTAATCGAACGAATGGTTGTCGCGCACCGATCCTCTTTCTACCAAAGTTAATGGAAATACTTTATTTTGGGGGGTGCGGTCCTCGTTTATTAAAAGTTTCACTGCTTCTGTTCCCTTATCAGCCACATCCTGATGTATGGTAGTAAGAGGCGGATCACAGGCCCTGGAAAGCAGAGAGTCGTCAAAACCTATGATGGAAATATCCTCAGGAACCCTTACACCCTTCTCGCGCAGTCCCACGCATAAGCCCACCGCTAAAATATCTGCAGAAACAAATACCCCGTCAGGCCTTTCGGTCAGTCCCGCCAGATATTCTCCCATTTTACAGCCGTGTTCAAAAGATACTTCTCCTGCTAATAAAAGGGATTTCTCCGGACTTAATCCGAACTCCTCCAGAGCCTTTTCATAGCCCTGACAACGTAAAAAATTCACGCCCTTATCATTGATCTGTCCTGTCACATAGGCAATCTTTCTAAGCCCCTTTTCCAGCAGATATTTCGTTGCCATATACCCGCCCTGCTTATCATCCACGCAAATGGAGTGAAAGCCGGAAGCTTCGCAGTAACTGTCCACCAGTACTACAGGGATGTTTAAGGCTTTTAACTGACGGCATTCCTCATCATCGTTCATTCCTACCACGATCACGCCGTCTAATCCCCGGGTTCTGGCTACTTCCGCATACGTCTGGCCGGAATCGGCTCCGGAAATCAGAATATGATAGCCGCTTTTGCGGGCTGTATACTCCGCCGCCGACATGAAATCACCGTAAAAGGGATTGGAAAACATAAATTCCTTTCCTGACTCCGTTTGCGGAATCAGAACACCCAATAAGTTGCTCTTGTTGTTTGCCAGGGTGCGGGCCGCCTGATTTGGAATGTATCCCAATTCCTTTATCGCGTCATTGACCCGCTTAATCGTTTCGGGACTTAAGCTTTGCGAGGGTGTATTATTGATTACATAAGATACCGTGGCTATGGAAACCCCCGCCTTTTCGGCCACGTCCTTTAAACCTGGTCTCTTCATAAAATCACCTTCCTTTCTTCTATTCCTCTTCCATTATCAGCTTTCCACCTTCTCCGTCGATCACCGCCAGATATCGCTTACCTTTTACATTAAAGTGAAAAGATAAACGTTCCCAGTCCTTTGGGAGCCTTGGAGATAACTCCGGCTTGCCATTGTCCAGTGACAGACCTGCGAAACCAAAAATCACTGCCTGCCAGGAGGCACCTACTGCTGCCAAATGAATGCCTTCCCGCTCCGTATTCTTCATCCGGTTTTCCAGATCCAGAAACAGGCTCTTGTTAAAATATTCACTGGCTTTCTGTTCCAAGCCCAAATTTGCTGCCGCCCAGGCATGAATCCCAAAGCTTAAGCTGGAATCGTGAAGTGTCAGCGGTTCATAGAAATCCCAAATAGCCTTTTGCTCCTGTTTTGTAAACCATTCCGGCTTTAGAACCATGAGCAGTACTAAATCCGCCTGCTTTAACACCTGATACCTTTGCAGCCAGTCGAAATCGTACTGGTGGTAGGCCGCACTTCCGTCCCCGGCCTTCTGTCCCGGAAATGGTTCCAGCCGGAGGAAATTGTCGTCCTGAATGTACAAGTCCTTGTCCGGATCGTATTCAATCCGGCTTTTTTCTATGATGTCACGCCATTTTTCCATTTCTGAAACACTGGCTTTTGCGTCCTTTCTCTGGACCGCCTGTAAAGCCAGCCGGAGATTATGACGAGCCAGTAATACCGTATAGGCGTTGTTTCCTGAAACGCCGCAGTATTCGTCTGGTCCTTTGACAAAGAGCAGATTGTAAACATCATTTCTTTGGTCATAAGAAAATCTCCCGACCCAATACCTGGCAGTTTCCACATACAGCTGCGCCGATTGGCTTTCCAGGGTTTCATCTCCTGAGACCGTTAAATAATTTTCAACGGCATAAGCCACGTCTGCGGTAATGTGAATCTCACAGCGGCCGATGTCCCAGCTTTGGCATTGTTCTATGCCGCCTATGGCGCACATCCACGGATACCTGGCACCTGGAAGATTCAGTGCCTCTGCGTTCTTTTTTGCGTCCGGCAAGGTGTTTAAGCGAAACAGAGTCAGATTTCTTGCGGCTTGCGGATCCGTATACAGGTAAAACGGAAACAAGAAAATATCCGTATCCCAGAAGCAGCAGCCTTTATACCGTCCGTGGGTCAGCCCCCTTGCACCAATGCTGACCGTTGGGTCATTGTAAGGGCAATTCTGCATAAGCTGAAATATATTGAAGCGTAGGGCTGACTGTATGGAAACGTCGTTTCCTTTTTGGGTAATCTGTATGTCGGCTTGGTCCCAGCGATATTTCCAGGCCCTCTCGCTGTCTTCTAACAGCTTAGCAAAGGATTGGTTTATGATGCGGGGACGCAAGTCTTGCCCGCCTTTAAAGAAAGTTTCTGAGTCCTGGGAAACTGCTTCCTGATCCCGTAAATATGCTTCCGTATAAAGAATCTTTTCGATTCTCACCGTTTCCCCTTCCTGCAGCGGGATATTGAGTTCTTTCGCCGGACAATCTGTCACCGAAGCGTCCTTTGCCGTGCCACAGCTTTGAACGATGCGGGCTGTGACGGCTACGGTCATACGACCGGAAACCTTACTGTCAGCCTTTAAAAAGCAGTAATCTTCTCCTATCTCCATTTCAGATACAGAGAGCAAAGAAACGGTGTCCAGGTTCTCTTTGGTCTGATCATCATCCACAGGCAGGTTCACGGTATTCCCGTCTATCCCCATGATAACGGCTGCGTTCCCGCTGTAGTTTAAGGCCGTTAATTCCAGCGACAAGGCTGACACATGTTTGTTGTCCATGCTGATAAAACGGGAAATCTCGATTTGCGTTTTCCTTCCTTCCCGATCTTCCCACACCGCCTTCCTCTCAAAAAGGCCGTTTTTCATATCCAGGGTTTGGGAAAAGGATCGATATTCTCCAGTCCCTAAGGATAATTGAAAGTGAAACAAATCCGGCAGATTCACCATATCCGTAACACCGGGACTGATGTACTCAAATCCACCCGCTAAATAGTTACAGCGCTCGTAAGCCTTTGCCCCGTCCATGAAAAATGCACAGCGGGATCCCAAATAACCGTTTGCCTGACTGAATATGCTTTCCAAAAACTTTGGGTTCTCTCTGCCCTCACAGCGTATTTTCCATGGCTCATACTGAATCATCTTCTGAATCTCCTTCCTTTAACCCTTCCATTAAACAATAGGCCAAAAAGCCGGCGCAGGTTGCAAATGCGGCTCCTGTGGTACATTCGCCTGTCACTTCATCCACGCTTTCACAGGCAATTCCATTGTCCATGGACGCCCTGCGCAGAAAGTCTAAAGACGCTTCCTTCCTGCCGCTGATTAAACCGTTAGCAACACTCAGTATCCAGGGATGAGGCGCATGGGGGCAGCCTATGTCTGAAAAGGGCTTTCCCGCAAAAGAGTATTGATAATCCGGGCTTCTTATGATCTCAACCGTATTCTGCCAAACGGGATCCTCCCTGTCGCAAAATCCGAAATATGGCAAAAGCTCTAAACTACCCGGCGGTTCATCATACACATCCCAGTTCCCGTCTTCGTCGACGGACCAGGCAAAAATCTTTTTCCCCTGATACTCCTTAATACAGTGGGTGCGAATTCCATGAAACAAGCTCAAAACTTCCTCTTCTAACCACTTAAGCGTTTCAGTAGGCCACAAATTTCGGTATAAGTTCCCCAGATCTCGCAGACACCGCCAGGTCAAAACATTGTTATACGTGCCGTAAGGATAAATTCGCATGTCATCCGTTGGCTGTAAAAAAGTTTCATACAGATGCAGGGCATCGCTTCGCTTGGTCTTTAGAATTGAAAGAATCTTCTTTACTCCCCTCTCGATATGGCCCTCCTGCAAAGCGGAAACCTCTCCCGTTGCATCTACGTAACGGCTAAGAGCCATTAAGGGAGCGCACAGTTCATCCAGTTCAAACCCCGGTTCCAACACTGTTCCATCTATGTAACGGCTGTGAATGCCGATTTGTTTGATCTGACGGGTAAATACGTAGTCCAAAAGTTCCTTTGCATACTGCGGATCCGCCTTAAGAATCGAAGGAAAACTCCACAGCAGACTGTCCCGGTCCCAATAAGCCGCGCTGACGTAATACCTGGGACTTCTGGACGTGACCATGACTACTTCCTCCGTATCCATCGTCATGCCCGTTGCATAAAAGAAGTTGAAGAATAAGTTCCTGTTTAACAGGGAATCCACTTCCGGAATACCCACAGTTTTCCGGCGCTCCGACAACCAGCACAGAGTCTCCTTATAAACAGCATCAAAACTCTGCCGCAGAAGTTCCTTCGCCGCCGTGGCCGCGGACACCTCTTCAAAGCCTACACCCCAAAAGGTATCTAACACGACTGATTCGCCGGGCTTTAACCGACAATCATAGGTCCCCTTGTAGCGGATCTCCTCTCCCTGTTCAAATTCCCAGGCTACCGGCAAAGCTGCCATAGGCGCAAATGCCATAACCGGCATTCCAATGGATAAATCAAAGACCGGGCCGTCATTCCAGCCTGAGCGGTAAACCGTCCTCTGCCCCGTAATCGTCTTATCCTCGTTGACGCTGTGAGTCACTTTTCCCCATGCACCGAGGAAACCGCATGAGATCTCCTTTTCTTCGTCGGAATGATTCGCGATCGTCAAGCGTATGGCAAAAGCCTTCTGACCTATGGGAGCCAGATAAATACCCTCTGCACAAATACCATCCTTCGTTGATTCAAACCTGGGAATCCAGTCATATTCCCGCTTCCATCTCAAATCACAGAGCAAATCTCCACTCACCGCCCGCACAAAGGGCCGTATGAGAGGTTCGCTTTCGCCGCCCCAAAAGGCCAGCAACCCTTTGTAACCCATATGCAGAATTGTAAAGCTTTCTATGGAAGCCGTGTTCTGGTCCAAGGTCGGCAGGCTGACAAATTCGTTCCCCGTGGGTATATAGCAATCTTGCATAAATAACACCTCCCCATTTTTTACTGAAGCGTTTAAGTAGTATGTATAAATTATTGATATTGTATAATAACAATATACTCTTTTTTGTTTTTTTGTCAATATATTTTAATAAATTTCTTTACCCCGATGGAAGTTTATGCAAAGTTAACGATAAAAATCAAAAGAAACCCCATTATTGTAATTTAAAAATGGGGTTTCTCTGCTTCTAAAATTCTCCAGCCACTATCCAATTAAAAGCTCAACGCGCCCTCCGGCTGGTTTTGCGCATAATTCCCGCCCAAATATCCTCTTGGCAGCATAGGCCGTCTTTCAAATCTGGATTTCATCTCATAAAACCCTTTCGTTTCCCCGCTTTCAATGATTCCCGTAAGGATTTCCAAAGCATGAAATGCCATATCACCATTTGTCCTGGGCACACGGCCTTTCCTTAAGGCCCAGGCCATCTCTGCCACTCCAAGACCTCTGTCATCACCATCGTATCCATGGGTATGTGGGAATACGATAGGCTCTGTCCGGCCTTTTAAGATGACCTTCACATCGCCGCCAAAGAAGTTGGGATCCTCCAGGAATATGATACCTTCCGTGCCGTAAAATGCCACATAAGGCTTTTCTGTGCGGATGCTTCTGGAATTAAAATGTAGCGTTCCCATACAGCCGCTTTTAAAGCGTAGAATACCCATAAGATACGTCTCTGATTCCTGGGAATAAGTCTCCCCAAAATTATCATTCTTTACAAAATAATGCTTCTGCTCCGGCATGAAAACGCCGGACATTCCGCACACTTCCTCCACCTCTCCAAGCACGTTAATCATGGCAGTGGTATAATAAATTCCCACATCAATCCCAATTCCGCCTCCCGCTTTCGCTGTGTAGGGAAATTTCTCAGCCAAAAGCCGGGCATCCCTTTGAAGGACAGCCACGCTGGATGTCACGGTTCCGATCATGCCCGATTCCACCAAGTACCTGGCGGTCTGCACAGCCGCCCCCAGAAATGTGTCCGGTGCGCTGCATAGCAGCTTCCCCTTCTCATCAGCCAGGGCTATCAGCTCTTTTGCCTGGGTAATGTCAGCTGCCAACACCTTTTCCGTATACACATGCTTCCCATTCTCCAGAAGGTTCTTTATCACCTGGTAGTGAGCGGCAGGATTGGTCAGATTCACTACGATTTCAATTTCGTTATCCTCCAGTATTTCTTCCATTGTCATGGCACGAATGCCGAAAGCAGCAGCTGTTTCTTCTGCCAACTGGCGGTTTAAATCACAACATCCTGCTAATTCCAGGATTTCAAAGGTCTTTGACATGTTTTCAATATAGATCCGGCTGATAGCTCCGCACCCAATTACCGCTGTCTTTACTTTCTTTATACCTTTCATACGAAAGCCTCCTTATACCGCATTCTGCTCAATTACCTTTGAATACCAGTGTCCGCTTTCCTTGATAATTCTTTCCTGGGTATTAAAGTCCACGAATACGATTCCGAAACGGCTGCTATATCCGAATGACCACTCAAAGTTATCATACAAAGACCACTGGAAATATCCCTGTACATTAACTCCCTGGGAAATGGCTTCCCTAAGTGCTGTTAAATGCCTGTGGAGATAATCCTTCCTTGCGCCGTCTTCCACTTTTCCTTCCATGGAAACCACATCCGGGAAGGAAGTTCCATTTTCCGTTATGTAGATCTTGTCAATTCCGTACTCATTCTTCATCCGCAATAGCATCGTTATCAGGCCTTGCTCTGTCACCGGCCAGTTTCTGTCATTGACAGGAACGTATTTGGGATTCTCTATCTTAAACCCAAGAGGCCATACGCTGTCATCTGCCTTCACATGAAAGTCATTGTAATAATTCAGGCCGATGAAGTCCAGCTTCTGTCCAATGAGCTTCATGTGTTCCTCCCTAAATTCCGGAAGCCTTACTCCCTTGGAACGGTAAAACTCAATCATTTCCTGAGGATATCTGCCATACACAATGGGCTCAGCAAACCAGCGGTTTAAATACCCATCTGCCCTGGCTGCTGCCTGGATATCCTCTGGCTTATCCGTAAGAGGAAGCCTTCCCATAAGGTTTAAGGTAATTCCAATTTCCCCATCACAGCCCTTTTTACGGAAATAATCCACCGCAAGGCCGTGACCTACATAAAGATAGTAAGACACCCGCACCGCAGTAGAAAAATCCCGGATACCAGGAGCCTGACGCCCTTCGGAATTGCCTAAGAACGCAGCACAATAAGGTTCATTTAATGTAATCCATTTCTTCACCCTGCCATGAAATGCATCTATAACAACCTTTGCGTATTCCAAAAAGTATTCCGGCATCTGAGGATTGGCCCATCCGCCTATATCCTGCAGGGCCTGAGGAAGATCCCAGTGGTATAACGTGATATACGGTTCAATTCCTGCATCTAAAAGTTCATCTATAAGATTGCTGTAAAATTCAAGCCCTTTTTCATTGACTTCCCCGTATCCCTTTGGAAAAATCCTGGACCAGGCAATGGAGAACCGGTAAGCCTTGATTCCCATATGCTTCATCAAAGCTACATCCTCTTTGTATCTGTGATAATGGTCGCATGCTATTTTTCCATCATCTCCATTTAACACATTACCGGGAACAAGGCAATACCTGTCCCATATTGTTTCTCCTCTTCCGTCTTCATCCCAAGCACCTTCAATCTGGTAAGACGCAGTAGCGGCCCCCCATGCAAAGCCTTCCGGAAACTGTCTCTGTCCCATGATTCCGACCTCCTTCTTATTCATCACGCTCTAGCAGCTCTACCACTACTTTCAGGCTGTCCAGCGCATCCATGAATGCATATCTTCCATTGCCTCTCCTGTACTCACCTTTTTGCAGCAGTTCCATTCCCCAATCCTCACAGGCGCTGATGGTCTTTTGCATACCTTTTACATTAAATGAAATATGATGGATTCCTTCACCAAACTGTTCTAAATGCTCCTTCCAGATGCTTGGCTCTTCATTAGGCTGGATCAGTTCCATCTGTAAATCTCCGAAATAGAAGAATGTCATGTAGCACTTTGCCTTTGGCGCCGGCTCTCCCCTGTACTGCGTCTTTGTAATCTCGAATTCACCGCTATTTACGGTTTCAGGTTCCTCTACCCCGAAAAAGCGTGCAAACTCCTTTTTTGTCTTCTCAATATCATTTACCAGAAATCCAATCTGTGCCAATCTCATGTCCTCAATTGGTTTGTCCATAATTATTCTCATCCTTTCAATTTACGCATTTTCCATTGTTTTTAATTTCTCTATCGCTTCCATTAAACCTTTTATGTAAGCAGTATCCGCATAACGCACCTTATGGCCCCAGTCTCCGTCACCTTCAATACCTGGCACATGGTCGCTGACGATAAAGCCGTCAAAACCTGAATGCATCAGTGCATACACCACCTGGAAGGGATCGAAATTCCCTTCTCCCAGGAAACATTCCTGGAATTTAGGCACTGTACCTTGTACATCCCTCATATGGGCATAAATCAGCTTTTTCCTTGGCCCGAAATATTCAATGGCATCAAAAATGTTCTTTGCCCCGCCTTTCATCTGGGAAAAGGTTCCGATGCAGAACAGCAATCCCCAATTCGGGCTGTCAATCATGGCTTCCGCCCGTTTATAGCTGTCCACATCAATAAACATCCTTGCAATTCCTGACAGGCTTTTTATTGGCGGGTCGTCCGGATGCAGAGCCATGGTCACATGGTATTCCTCCGCCACCGGTATGACCCGTTTCATAAAATATTCAAAATTCTCCCACAGCGTTTCCACGTCAGGCACCATCACATCTCTTCTCTGGCCAAAATCCGCCATATCATCAATGCCCTGCTTCTGTTTTTCTAAGTCAAAGGCCTGCACAGAAGCGCCATACCTTCCTACGGGAGCGTGATTTTCCGTTCTCCAAACAAAGGACGGTGAAAAGTGATACCCCAGCACGGGGATCCTGACACGGCCCAGGCTGCGGATGGATTCACAGACATTTTCAATCTGCTTATCTCTTCCCTCCAGACCCAGCATCGCTTTGTCATAAAAAGAAATTGGCATGTTTTCCATTGCTTCCACGATTACACCATACCGGTCGCATCGCTCTTTAAAACGAGCCAAATCATCGTACTTCCAGTACTCATCCCCAGGCAGATCATAAGGGAGGTTGAACTGTACTCGGTCAATCCCCATCTGCCTTGCGTTGGTCAGGATCTCCTGATCCACACTCCGAATCTGTCCATATGCTAATCTCATCATAACCTGTCAGCTCCATATCCGGTCCAGAGAGGTCTCCTGGTTCCATTCATCGGTAGATACCCATACATCTTTGCCCTTCATAGGCCCGTGTTCCCGGATCAGTTCCTCGTTTAAGGACTCAATTCCAAGACCAGGTGCATCCGTCACTGCCGTAAAGCCCTCCTGCACAATAGGCTTCACCGGTCCTATGATCAAATCCTGCCACCACTCAGAATCAAAAGCGTCATGCTCTTGCACAAAGAAATTCTCACTGGCAGTAGCCATATGGGCACCAGCTAAGGCTGATATGGGGCTTTCACACATATGGAGTGCCATAGATACTCCATATCTGGCCGCCATATCACCCAGTTTCTTGGTTTCCAGGATTCCTCCGGAAGTCAAGAGGTCCGGATGCACCACATCCAAGGCACCTGCCTCAAAAAGAGGTTCAAAGGTCTCTGTCAGGTACATATCCTCTCCCGTTGCAAGGGGAGAAGTCGTTGCATGCTTTAGTTCCTTGTATTGATCCGTCAGATACCAGGGGAGCATATCCTCCAGCCATGCCAGGTTATATTTTTCAAGCCTTCTTGCAATCTTAATCATATCCGGAAGAGGAAAATGCCCGAAATGGTCAATGGCCAATGGCACTTTTGTACCAATCACGTCCCGCACCCTTCCAATGTATTCATCCAGATGCGCCAGCCCTTGTTCCGTCACATGCATATTGGTAAAGGGGTGTGAAATCCGGTTAAAATCATACAATGCCGCATTGGCTGCAGATACCTCAGCCCTTGTACCGGTTCTTGAAACCCGGCGTACTTCTTCCTCCACAGCCCGCAGCTCATTGACCCAGTCTAAGGGACCGGAATAATTCCCCTCCTGCGCCATAAGAAGCTCCACACTAAGGATCTTTACTGCCGTAAATCCCTGATCCATATATCCTTTTAAGATTTGTCCCACTTTCTCAGGCTCCATTAAGATGCCAGTGGCCCTGCCTTCCTCAATATGGGTATCTGCATAGAGCCTGACCTTATCCCGGAACCTTCCTCCCAATAGCTGATACACAGGAACCCCGTACGCTTTACCTGCCAGATCCCAGAGGGCCAGTTCAATGGCACAAACGCCTGCAGACTGTCTGGACTGACCACCGAATTGCTTGATTTTTCTAAAAATACGATCTACCTCACAGGGATTCTCACCAATAATCCTGCTCTTTAAATATTTTAAATAAGTGGCGCTGGCGCCGTCACGCATTTCCCCATATCCGCTGATTCCCTGGTTGGTGTCAATTCTCACCAGATAACAACCCCAGGGAGGAAGATCCACCTTGGTGAATTTTACATCCGTGATCCGTAACTTAGACGGATTGGAGCTTTGTCTCACAAAATTCAGACACTCTTCATAATTTATATCTGTCCGACCGCTCTTATGTTCCATCGTCAACCTCCTGTCCATTCCAACTCTTATCTTATTTCCTATTCTATACATTACTGCCCAGCCTGCTGCAGTTAACCTTTTACCGCACCGTCTGCCATACCCTTGACAAAATACCTGTTGCATGAAAGGAAAATAAGGAGTACCGGAAAAGCTACTATGGCCGATGCAGCCATCGTGGAACCCCAGTCCACCGCAAACTCTCCTGCAAACATGTGGATAGCAATGGGAAGTGTTCTTGTCTTAGTCGATGTACTCAAGTTCAAAGCAAAAAGGAATTCTTCCCATGCATGGATGTAGGTGTAAATAGCCACGGAGATCAATCCCGGTTTTGCAATGGGCAAAACCACTCGAAACAGCGCCCCGATTCCCGTACAACCATCAATTTTAGCTGCTTCCTCCAGTTCCTTTGGCACTGTCTCAAAAAAGGAACTGAGCATGATAACACCCATAGGAATCGTCAGTGCCAGATCTGCCAGGATCAGTGAAAAATGAGTATCCAAAAGCCCTGTTTTTGCAACCAGGAAATACAAGGGGATGATGATTACCACACTGGGAATCATCTGTCCGAACAGTAGGGCAATCTTAAGCACTCCATGTCCCCTAAACTTATATCTGCTTAAGCCGTAACCTGCCAGAATGGAAATAAGCAATGTAATTACAACCACACTGACCGTAATGATGATGCTGTTGACAAAAGCGTCAAACATCTTGGAATTAGTAAGTACATTAACATAATTGCCCAATGTAGGTGTGTCTGGGATGATCTGAGGAGGGATATCATACTGTTCCGTAGGAAGCTTGATGGATGTGGACAGCATCCAGATTGCCGGGAACACGGCTGCCAGAATTACAAGAAGTAAGATTGCATAGGTGCAAATCTGCCAGACAATATTTGTTCTTGTTACAGATTTTTTCATTTTCACCATGTTAATTCCCCTCCTTTTCTCTTGTAAGATAGAGATATACAAGACTTACGAACATAGATAACGCAAACAATACCGCACTGGCTGCACTGGCTATCCCGAAATCATAATCCATGAATGCCCGTTTATAAATGTACATGGCCATAACTTCTGTCTTATGAGCTGGTCCACCCTCTGTCATTGCGTAAATAAAAGTAAATGCATTCAGGGTCCAGATGATCATTAACAGGATTGTCGAATAGCAGGTTGCGGCGATTGATGGCCAGGTCACATTTTTAAAGATGCCAAATACATTTGCTCCATCAATAACCGCAGCCTCTTTCAAATCCTTGGATACACTCTGAAGGGATGCCTCGATCATCAGCAGGATGAACGGGAACATCTTCCATGTGTTGACTGCAATGACAGACCACATGGCAATCTTGGGATTAGACAGCCATGTCTGGTTCTTTTCAATGATTCCCAGAGAGCTGAAAATGAAGTTGATAATACCATAATCAGCATTGTACATCCACTTCCACACAGCGGAACCGATGATGCTGGGAGTTACCCATGGGATCATTAACAGGATACGAATAAGAGTCTTCCCTTTCACAAATGGCTGATGAAGGATCAAAGCCATGATAAAGCCCAGACCAAACTGGAAGAAAACACTTCCAAACGTCCATACTAACGTATTTGTGATAGAACCAAGGAACACCTTATCCTCAAACAACTTTTTGTACTGGGAAATGCCGCAGAAAACAGGAGCTTCCAGGAACAGGGTGTTGTTAAAGAACCCCATGACCAACGTATAAAGCAACGGATATATCATGACTACTGCAACGGTAATCACAGCAGGAAGTACATATCCGGCTCCTGAACGTTTGATTTTTCTAAGCATACTTTCATTTCACCTTTCTCTTTTAAAAGGCAGGCCCTGCCTGTGAACAGAGCCTGCCTGCCCCACTTCGGTTTACTTTAACAGTTTCGTTGTTGCCTGATCTAACAGACCGCTGGCTTCCTCGGCAGACATATCCTCAGAAAGCATCAGCTGAAGGTTATCCATGATAGCCTGGCGGATACCTACAATGTTCTCAACTGCCGGAAGTGCATTTGCATACTGCAAAGCGTCTGCATTTGGCTTGATGATTTCTTCCGGATAGTCTGTGTAACGGGCCGCTACTTCTGCCGTACCTGTGAAAGTATTTGTATAGATAGCTGCAATATCAGGTCTGCTAAGGAATTTCACAAATTCCCATGCCGCTTCTTTCTCCTTGCTGGATTCTGCAACCGCTACAGACCAGCCTCCTAAAATGGTGTTCCTCTCAGCACCGTTCGCAGTGGGAACCATGGTGCATGCAAAATTCAAATCTGGATTTGCCTTCACAATTTCAGCCAAGTCATAAATGCCGCTTAAGTACATCGCAATTTTGCCGCTGGCAAACAGGGTGCGGTTTGCAATGTTGTCATTCTCCAGTAAGGATGCAGGTGCATAAGCTGCCAGATCCTTATAAAGCTGTGCCGTCTGGACCGCCACATCACTTCCAAGCACAGATGCAGTATTGTCAGCATTCAAAATATCACCACCGGAAGAACGGAGCATGGTTATGTACTGGAAAGAGAAATTCGAGTAATTTGTTCCGCAGAGGCCATAACCATATACATCACCGTTCGTACATGCAGCCGCAACCCCTTTCACCTCATCCCAGGTTGCAGGAGGTGTTTGATATCCTGCTGCCGACAGGATGTCCTTGTTATAGAACATAACATATGTTTCACTGCGGAATGGAAGGCCATAGAGTTTTCCGTTCACAGTGGAGGCATCGTTAGCGCCTTTGACAAACTGATTCACATCCAGGGAATCCTTTGCCACGTATTCATCGAGTGGCGCAAGCAAACCTGCATTACCGAACGTGGTAACCCAGTCCAGCGCGCAGGACAGGACATCTGGAGCCGTACCATTTTTAAGCGCTAGCATGTATTTATCATTTGCAAGATCTGCCTGGAACTCCGCTTCAATCTTAATATCAGGGTGTTCCTTGTTCCATATAGCCTCTACCTCCGGCCAAACAGCCTCCTGCCAGTTGCCATCCCAAAATTTAATGGTAACGGGTTTTCCTGAAGCCTCTGTTTTCTGATCAGACTGGGGAGCCGGACTCTCAGATTTCTGTTCTCCCTTTGCTGAAGAGCATCCGACCATAAGTCCTAATGCCATTGTTGCTGCCATAGTCATACTTAATGTTCTCTTCACTACCTTTTTCATGTTTTTCCTCCTTGCTCTTTTTACCCTTTTTCTAAAATGTTAACGTTTTCATTTTATTACAACTACATACTAGCAAATACTTGTGCATTTTGCAAGCTTTTTTTAACTTATCATTTAATTTTTAATCGTTTTTGAACATTTTATTTTTATAAACGTTTTCATTTTTAGCCACTTTCCTGCCTTGAAAGTGATTTTCAGATATGATATAATGAAAAAAGTACAAATATTTTCATAAGAAGGGATTAAAAATGAAAACCATAAAAGATGTAGCAGCTTACTCTGGCGTTTCTTTAACCACTGTATCCCGAGTAGTTAATGGCTCTGATAAAGTCTCTCCCAAAACCAAAGCCAAGGTTGACCAAGCCATAAAGGAACTGGGATATTTTCCTAATAATGCAGCCCGCTCACTGGTAAAGAAGCAAACAGATTCCATTGCTATCCTGCTGCGCAATATACATGATCCTTTTTTCACTGATCTTATTCGCGGTATTGAAGACGCCTCCGCTCTTCTTGGGCGTAACGTCATATTCTGCAGTCCGGGAAGAGATGAGAAAGTCAGGGACCGCTATATTGAATACCTGACAAATGGTATTTCAGACGCCATCATCTTATATGGTTCACTTTTTTCAGACAAAGCAATGATTGAGCATCTGCAAGAAGTGGGATTTCCCTTTTTGTTGATAGAAAACAACTTTCAGATGATGCCGGTTAACCAGTTCCTTATTGACAATGTAACTGGAGCAAAGGATGCGGTGAATTATTTAATCAGTCATAATCATAAGCGTATCGCCCATGTGATGGGCAATCCAAATAAAAAAGTCATCTTGGAGCGTTTCAGCGGCTACATGGAGACCATGCAGGACAACGGTCTGATAATCCAGGATTATTATATCCAGAATACCCTTAATGACTCTTCACTCTCTCTGCCCAATTTCAGGGAAATGATGGCCCATCCAGAAGGTGAACGGCCCACCGCTATTTTCTGCAGCAATGACAAGATTGCCATGCAGGTAATTAACGAGCTGCAGCAGTCTGGTTTTAAGGTACCTGAAGATGTTTCTGTTGTAGGATTTGATAATCTGATTACATACGGCTTTTCCTACCGGGGACCGAGGATCACCAGCATTCAGCAGCCTTTGTATCAGATTGGGTACGACAGCATCCTGTCCATAGATGGGATGCTTCAGGGCAGTATCACAACACCTATTAACAAATTCTACCAGGCTACTTTGGAGGAACATGAGACGGTGTGCTTTTGCACGGAATAAATGATAGGCGGATTTATTAAGGAAACTACCTGGCCATAAGACAGCTTGAGATTTTAAATGGGCTTATTATTGAATTTAATAAAAATTGAATGACGCAGCAAAAAAGGTCTTATCACCCCTTTTTACTGCGTCATTCAACGTCTTCACATAATTAATCAATGTATATTTATATATTTTCCACCCCCACCGCCTTAATCTATGGAAACCCGCATCCACGCATCATAAATATGATCCTTAAACGCCTTTTCCTCACCAATCACCGGAAGATTACACACACAGTTTCCTTCTTTGGCCTCTTGCAGATACCCCCGTTTTAAATCTTCCGTCGAAACCAGAAGCGTCTTTCTCTCATCCGCAAACAATTCCGGATTCATCAAATATATGCTGCGGTCACATCCCAATTATAAAATCCGCCGATGCCATAGTCCTCCTCATTATACCCAAACCAATAATCCGTCTTCTCCCGGATGTATGCAGCGGCCCTGTTATCTGAGCCGAATAAACGTTCCTTATATTCATCCCTTGTAAACAGCACCTTCAGGCAATGATTCCCTGTGATCACCGAGACATTCCTTCCTTTCGTAAGCACCGTCCATGTGGCAAAGGGATCACAGGAGAAATTCAGCTCGTCCATCACCTTCTTCTCAAACACAAGCGGGCTCGTAATTCCTCCCATTACCACGATTTCTTTTACTTTCTCAAAAAAATGATAGTCCCTTTCATAAGCCCCCCGGAGATTTGTAAGAGAGCCGGTTGCAAGAATCGATAAAGATCCTGTATACTTATCTGCCATCTCTGCAAGGTAATCTGCCGCTTCACTTTCGTATGCCCCGCAACTATCCCCGCCCAATTTTACAGGAATGTCCTCACGTCCCAGATCCTTTAACATGCTTCTACAGGTGTTGTATACAATGTCCAACCGATTGTTCCCATAAGTTGCCGTAATCCCGTGTACTTTCGCTTCCGGGCAGCCAAGAAGGTACATCAGCGCAAGCCCATCATCCACATCACAGTCCTTTACCCCAAATGTATTGTCACAGTCAAATACCACATGCTTCATCTAATTTTACGCTCCTCTCCGAAACCAAGTCACTCCGTTTTCCTCTATAGAAATACCGGTCCGGTCTCCTTCCTCCAGTCCCAGCCTCTCCAGCTCATGACTCATGACCTGACTTACTATCACGCCCTCCGGTACCTCTATCTTCACTTCCGCCATTTCTCCCATAAATGCAATTCCAGTAATTGTATAGGCTCCCTCTCTCTCAAGCGTTACGGAATATGGCCGAATCATTGCCTCATAATCCCCGTCTTCCAACTCTGAACTCATCTCAAACAGACTGCTGTAAAACCTGTGATTTTTCATCCTTCCCTTCACATAGTTCACCCTGCCGAAATATTCCGCCACTGCCTTTGAAACCGGATGACGGAACATATTCCTTGGCGTGTCGTACTGCAAAATCCGTCCCTCACTCATGAGCGCAATCCTGTCCGACATCTGCATTGCTTCTCTTTTCTCATGGGTAACAAGAATCGTGGTAATCTTCCGTTCCTGGTGCAGCTTCTTCACAAGATTTCCCATCTCCAGCCTTAAGCACTCATCAAGTCCAGAAAACGGTTCATCTAAGAGCAGCACTCGCGGATTTGCAGCAAGAGCTCTTGCCAGTGCAACTCTCTGCATCTGTCCTCCGGATATTTCCTTTATCTTCCGGTTCTCGAAGCCCGTAAGCTGTACTTCTTCCAGCAGCTTTTTCACCGTTTTCTTCCGAACATCTTTCGGCACTTTTTGAAGCTCCATGGGAAATGCAATGTTCTGCTCCACAGTCATGTGGGGAAACAGTCTTAAATCCTGAAATACGATGACCGTCCCTCTTTTCTCAGGCGGAATCCCAGCAACCGATGCATCCTGGATCCGGATATCTCCCTGTTGGATTTCCAGAAGTCCGGCTATGCTTTTCAAAAGCGTTGTCTTTCCGCACCCGGAAGCACCGAGAAGCGAGATAAATTCCCCTTCCCGTATATCCAGGCTGATCCCATGAAGAATCTCTTTTTTCTGCAGTACTACTTTTAAATCTTCAACCATAAGGCTCATTGTTTCTCTCACCCTTTTCCTTTGTCCTCTCATTCCGATGTATAAAATTCTCCGCCCCCGTGTTTCATAAAGCGGCCTGCCGCCCACTCAAACACTCCAAACACCAGCAATGTCACGCCTAGAAACAAGGTGCTGTAAATACAGGCTATGTTTCTATTTCCGCTCTGCAGATAAGGAACCATAAGGATCGTAAAGGTCTTTACATTTCCCCCGCCAATCATCAGCGTGAGAAAATACTGGCTGAAGGAAACGATATAGGACATACTCACCGCGGAAAGAATCACAGGCATTAACATCGGCAGAGACGTTTTATAAAAGGCTTTAAAAGGGGAGGCCCCCAGGACTCTGGCCTGTTCTTCCAGCCTGCTTCCTACAGCCGCCGTCCCATCCATGATGAGGCGTACCGCATAAGGGAGTGAACAGATCAGATGAGCAATGATGACCCCTGTAATCCGGTTATTTAGCCCCATTTTAATAAATGTAATCTGTATCCCCATTGCAAATACAGTGGCAGGAACCATAAATGGAAGGATAGTAAAAAAATACACCACCTGTTTTCCAGGGAAACGGTATAACAATATGGCTCTCGCCGTCATAATGCCGATCACCGCTGATAAGACTGCTACAACCGTGGAAATTAAAATGCTTGACCAGAGGATTTGCAAAAGCTCCTTTTTTCTTCCTGCTATTTCAAAGATCGCTCTCTTTGAAAACACCTGAGGCGCCAAATCCGGCCATGTCCACCGTTCTGTAAAAATCCATAATAACAGAGTGACCGCCGGAACAAGAATGGCAGCCAGCAAAACGAACTGTGTAATGCTTATAAATATTGACTTTCTTTTATTCTTCATAGTTTATTGTTCTTCCGTTAAACATTTCACACTTTTCCGCATCATCAAAAAATATAGCAGCGAGCTGATAAGGGAAATCGCAATAATAATTCCATTTAAAGCCATGGCATAAGGCCGGTTTCTTAAATCCGGATGAATGTACTCCTGATACGCAAGAACTGGTAATGCCTTGGGAACCGTGGCCCCAAGCAAAAGGGGAAGCTCATATGCTCCCAGAGCGAATACAAAAATAATCAAAAATCCGCTTATTATTGTATTTCTGCACAAGGGCAGCGTCACCCTCCAGAACACCGTCCACGTTTTCGCTCCAAGGTTTGTCGCCGCTTCTCCCAGACTTCCGTTAATATTTGCCATCAGCGCGATGACGAAATAAATAATAAAGGGAATTTCTTTCCACAGATATGCCATGATGATTCCGATCCCGTGAGGATCATAGATAAGCATGGGAAACTGCTGCTGTTCCTGTATCATGCCAAGCGCATAGGCAGCCCTGGCCAGGATTCCGTTCCTGGAAAAAATGTTGATAATAAACAGTGCCGTAACCACATGAGGCACAATGATCGGAAGCTGAATGATACGCATAACTGCTCCCTGAGTCTTCTTTCCCATCACGCATACGCCGCAAAAAAATACGCCACCTGCCGTTGCAAGAACCGATGAAAACAACGCAATCCTGAGGCTGTACAGCACCGATCTCATCATATCCGGCCGTGACAGAACCTCTTTATAATACAAAAGTGTTGGCTTCTTTAACCCAAAAGCTGGAATTACCCCTAAACTTTGGGTAATTCCAGTTACTAATCCAATCATAAACAAAAGGGTAAGCAATATTTGGGGAGCCAAAAGAACATATGGCATCAGCTTATCTTTCATTATTTTCCTGCCACTTCTTCGGTCCATATTTCTTCAATCATGGGAACAAGCTCAGCCGGCATTTCCGGAAGACGTTTTGATAACAGCTCATCCTGGGGAATCGTTCCCTTTCCAAGGTCCACCCCATCAAATGATGCTTTCTGCTCCTTTGAAAGCTTTGAATTATCAAGAACCGGAATGACTTTTAATGTATCATAACGGTCAGCCTGAATTTCCGGAGACAGCATTTCATTGATTGCCACCATTGCTCCTGCCTTATTCCCGGAATTTGCCGCAATGGCCATAAAGTTGGTATTACCGATGGTCCCTTTCTCAAACTGGAACGACTGTGTTGTCTGCGTATATGCCCCGTCCGCTATCTTAACAGCAGTTCCGTAGGCATCATAGGTCATGTTCAGCACAACCTCTCCGTCTGAAAACATATTGTCCAGGGTCGTTGAGGAATCCGGGAAGGTTTTTCCTTCATTCCATAAGTACGGATTCAGCTCCCTTAAATATGCCATTGCAGGTTCCACAGCAGCTTTTACCGTTTCCTTATCCCCTTTCATATCCAAAAACTGTTCGTATCCGCAGATTTCATAGATTATATTTCTAACAAACGCACTTCCTGTAAAATCCGGAAGCGCCGGATAAGTCACCTTTCCCGGATACTTCCGGACAAACTCCTTAAAGTCTTCGGCGTTTTTGGGCATGTCTGGGGTTACAGCCGTATCCGCAATCATCACGATCTGCGCTTTTCCATAAGGAGCTTCAAATCCTTCAATGGGATACGCAAAATCCAGTGTTACATCTTTGGACTTTGCATCTACATAATCTTGAAAATTGGGAAGTTTATCCACGAAAGGCCCATAGAGCATATTGTTTTCTTTCGCAGAACGGAAGTTTTCTCCGTTGATCCAGATCATGTCAATGCTTCCGTTCTTTTCGCCCGCCTGGATTTCTCCTGACAATTGGCTTAACACCTGATCAATATCCATTGGAACACGTTCCATGGTAATGTCATACGTTTCCTTCATTGCCGGTGCGAAGGTATTGTCCAGCCATTCATTTAGCTTCTCATCCCCGCCCCAACCATAAAATGTAACGGTAGTGCCCTTTGCTTCTTCCTTCATTGTTTCGAAGGACATCTCTTCGGTTACTGAAGCCGTTTTATTCTCTTCTTTTGGTCGTTCATTGTTCCCGCAGGCTGTCATGGAAAAAGCTATCGTAACTGCCAGAAGCGCTGCCGAAATTCTTTTTTTCATCTCTTTTCTCCGTTTTTCACTGTTTTACCGCAGGCTTATTATTTTACAAATGCTGCCTGGACGTCACCGTCTTTTGCCCCGTTTTCAATGATAAACAGATTCTTTTCATCAAAACCAGCATCCTTTAACACGGAAATCGCTGTCTTTGCGCATTTATTTCCGCTGTAGCATAAGAAATATACCGGCTCTTCTTTATTAAGCTTCTCTGCTGCCAGTTCATACATTGCTGTCTGTGCATCGGCACTTTCAAAATCCTTTAAATTAACCTGAAGAGAATTTTCCAAATGGCCTCCTGCATATGTATCATCATCACGTACATCCACGATCTGTGCGTCCTTCTTTGCAATCACATCTGCTGCTTTTGCATACTGCCAGTCTATGCCTTCTTCCGCACGGTTTGTTGTCAGCGCACCTTTTTCTTTTGCCAGGGCTTTTGCTCCCCCTTCAACTGTGTAGATAAGACCTGCATCGATTCCAGCCTCTTCTAACACCTTTGTTGACTTCTGAGCCCCTCTTTGCCCGCTGTTGCAGATAATATAGATTTTCTCTCCGTCCTTTAAGTTTTCTTCCGCATATGCTTTCATCTGATCTGCCAGGGATTCGTCTTCCAGAGGGAAGATAGGACACCATTCCGAATTGGCAACTCTTCCTGCCCCGTAATTTGACCACTCCCTTACATCAAGGACATGTGTTTTCCCGTCAGCTGCCGCCTTTACTGCATCCTCTGCAGGTACAAACTGGTATTCCTCTTTCCCTGTGTTTTCTGCTGCTGATGTAACTTCCCCTGCCGTTGTGCCTTCTGCTGCCACTGTGCTTTCCACTGCTGCGGATTCTTTCTTCTCTCCCGTACTTCCAGAACTGCATCCTGCAATCATGGATACTGTCATTGCTGACACTAAAACTGCTGATAAAAACTTCTTTTTCATAAATACTTCCTCCTTGGTTTTCGGTGCGTATATATTTTTTCAGCACCGTGTTATGATGATTATTAAGGCAATTCCTCTTCATTTAAGCGGAACCGCCATAGTTACCGATTCATTTATTCCATATATTTATATATCAACGATCAGCCAACAAATCCTGCTATTTTATCCAGGAATCCATGGCTTAAATACGCCTCCAGCTTACAGGCTGTAGATTCATTGATTATTTCTTTGTCCGGCTGCTTATATTCTACCCAGGCCATTGCACACCAGGTAATACCCCGCAGACACGTAATGGGGATATATGCCCAGATCCGTTCTTTCAGACCGTCAACATTAAATCTACCTGCAGCCTTTTTGATATACACATCTGTAAATTTCTCCATCTGTTCACTTTCTAAAATCACATCGGTCTTCCAGAAAGTTGTTGTGGGTGCAAGAAAGTGACCCAGATCCTGTGCCGGATCACCGTAAATCGGCTTTTCCCAGTCAATTAAGTAATTCCCTTTTCCTTCCCCGTTAATAAGAAAATTCGTAGAGTTCAGCTCTGTGTTAATGCAGCACCGGTGGCCTGGCTTTGGCAGACTGTCTGCCCTTTCCCAGCCTCTGTCAAGCATCCTGCGTATTTTTCTTTTCTTCCCTTCGTCCCCAAGAGCGGACTCTTCATACGTACGAAACATCTCCTCGCATTCTTCCAAAATTGCTTTTAAAGGATTGTCCGGAGCTACCAGCGGCGTCTTCTTTCCAAGGTCAATGCTGTGTATATCCGCCAGGCAGTCTGCTGCATAAAGCAGTTCTTTTTCATAATCCAATGCATGTCCGGGAAGGTACTCCATTACCATTACTCCAAAGGGAAGCTTTTCCTTCGTTCCATCTACATATAAGGGTCTTGGCGTGCGTCCCGAATCTTTTAACAGCTCCAATGCCTGGAACTCATAGCCAATCTGATCTTCAAGATGCATTTGGCTTCCAAAATTCACCCTCAGAATCAGCTTCTTCCCTGTCACCGGGTGAAGAAACAGGTAGTTTCTGTTATATTCACCCTGAGCCAGCAACCGGTATTCTTCTGTAACCTCCTTAGGAAGCCCCAGTCTTTCCCGGTATCCTTTCCACTTGATGTATTCTTCTAATCCCTGTACCTGATCCATCTCAACACCCCCTATCTGATATCCCGGTACATATCCGAGATACGTTCTATGGAAGCTCCGTCCCGGTACATTTTTCGAAGCCGGTTCATTTTCCACATGAGCTTCAGTTTTGGTACGGTCCCTTTTGGAAAACGCCTGTCCGATGTATAAATTCTTCTCCCTGCCATCCCAAGCTTCACCCGTTTTTCGTTTAATGTCAGTGAGAACTGGTAGTCTTCCATGATCGGAATCTCAGGAAACATTCCAACTTCAAAAAATAATTCCCGGTCTACAAAAATCCCCTGGTCTCCAAACATGACCTTCCGGTCCTTAACTCTATGGTTAGAAATCACCCTGCATGTAAACATGAAAAAGTTATGGGAGTGAAATGCTATCCCAAAACAACCGGCTCGGTGATCCCTCATCACCCGCCTGATTTCCGCCAGTGGCTTTGGCGGAAGCTCACTGTCACAATGAAGGAAAAACAGAATATCACCGCAGCTTGCTTTTGCTCCTGCGTTCATCTGCCTTCCCCTGCCTTTTTCACTGTGCAGCACGGTATATCCGGGATCTATTAATTCCAATGTGCGGTCTGTACTTCCCCCATCCACAAACAATATTTCACATTTTCCCTGCAATTTCTTTAACTGCTCCTGAAACATTACAATTCTTTTTTCTTCATTATATATAGGGATAATAATTGAGATCGGAGTGATTCCAGCCGTATACCGCCCGGTTTCCGACTGCTTCAGTTCCTTCCTTACGCGCATCCGTTTCCGATACTCTTTTAAATCCGATGGAGTGTCCAAATCCCAAAGCTTCTTCGTATAACCCACCGTAATTCCGGCCTGGGAAAGAGCCTTTATGGTTTCCTCTAAGACCGCCCCATGTCCATACTGGTCAAGACCAAAGGCTTCCCGTCTGGCTTTCTTCATACCTACGAGATAATATCCTCCGTCATGTGTTTTCCCGAACACCACATCCTTGGTTTTAAGCACTTCAAATGCCCGCATTAGATCACCGGAACGCAGTTCTGGCACATCCGTTCCTATCAGAATGCATTCCTCATAACCCATAGCAAATACTTCTTTAAATGCCCGGTACATCCGTTCCCCCAGATGTTCCCCCTGCTGCGGAAAGTACCCTTTTTGCTTTCCCATTATTTCCTTTAGATATCTCTTTTGTTTATCTTCTTCCGCGGTATAACAGACAAAAATATTTGCCCGGCACTTTTCACATTCCTTATTCATGTCTTTCAAAAAACAAATATGAAGATTTGCACATTGCTGCGGACTAAGCTGGGGCATCATCCTGGTCTTTGTTATTCCCGGAATTGGTACTCTTGTAAATATGATAATTGCCCGTCTCATTTATATAATCTTTCCTAAAATTTCTAGTGTATCTTCCACTACCTTGGGGCAGAACTGAAGAAGCAGCCCCTGCTCCATCACCTTTGCCAGCTCTTCCTTCTTTGAAATATCATGCCCCAGTAATTCACGGCAGATACAGGAAGGATATCTCTCCCCAAACAGCCTCTTAAATTCCCCGGTTTTCTGCATCATTATCTGCTTTTGCCCAGTATCTCCCTCTTCACTATGCCCGTATTTCATTCCAAGCACCATCAAAGCCCCTGTAACAGCGCCGCATGTTTCCCCGCACTGCATACCTCCCCCAAAGGAGGCAGAAACCTTCCTAAGCAGTTTCTTATCGGCTTCTAATTCATCCGCAAACGCCCCTGCAACTACCTGAGAACAGTCAATTCCCTGGAGGAATAGTTCCTGGATTTCTTCAAAAGTGATATGCTGTCTTTCATAAGTACCCATTCTTATTTCTCTCCTTTTTGTCTTTGTTTTTCCACGTATATTTTTCTTGCCATTACAATGAACGCAGACAATGCAAACAAGATCATAAGCCCTGTTACAAATAATTTTGCACCACCTGTCAGCATTCCTCCCACATAGGAATACACAATGGTCGCCGGAAGCTGACCGATACCGGTTGCAAGAAAGAAGGAGCCAAATGACATGGAAGTTAGTCCTGCCCCATAGCTTACAAGGTCAAAGGATACAAAGGGTAAAAGACGGCAGACCAAAATCGTACTTTTTCCATACTTTTCAAAGAAAGCATCCACCTGTTTTAATCCGGCCTTGCTTGTAAACCTTTCTGCCACATCTCTTCCCAGAACTCTTGAGATATAAAAGCATAGCGCAGCTCCCGCCATGGCACTTGTCCATGAAAGGATCGCTCCCTGCCACCAGCCAAACAGGTTGGCATTTGCAAAGGTTATGAGAAAGGCTGGCAGAGGTGCCGCTATTGACTGAAATATCATAAGTCCAAAGGATATCACGGCCGCATACGCCCCCCAGGATGCGATGAAATCTTTCACCACTCCAAAATCGCCGCTTGCAAACATTTTAAATACCAGATTCATGGTTCCTTTTACTGATGGTATCCCATAATAACTTGCTATCGCAGCCCCAATCCCTAATATCAACACGAATTTCTTAATCCATTTACTCTTTTTATCCATTATTTTTCTCTCTCCGGTATTTTGTCATCATTCGGTTTACCACAGATCTGCCTGTGTCCGGCCCCTCGTTTCTCTCTAGTATTTCTAAAAGAATATGCTTTGTATCCTTGTATCCCTTTCTTACAAAGTTCTCTGAACAGGAAGCACAGTAAGTATATATGGTCTTCTCACTCTCCTGCCCGATGCTGCATACCATCTGTTTTGCCAGATCCTTTTCTTTGTTCCCGGCGCAGCCTCCAAGCCCGCAGCACTGCACATGAGCGATCAGATCCGGTTCTTCCTTTAAAAACGCCCGTATGAAGTCCAACTGCTCTTTATTTTCCCTGTCCGGACAAGGCGGAAATATGGTAAGTCTTCCTTCAATCATTTTCCCGATTCCAAGCTCCTGTAGTTTTTCATATATACTTACTACATTTACGTTCAGGCGAGGTTTTAAATAAGCATAGCAATTTGGACAAAGGGTAATCACTTCGTCCACACCGATTTCTCTAAGCTTTTTCTCAATTCTTCCAATAATCTCTTCTTCCTGCTTCTCCATTCCAAGCTCTGCGATGGGCTTTCCGCAGCAGTCAAATACTGTCCCAACATCTGCTCTTTCCCGAAACAGTTCCATCAGGTACTTGGTCGTCTTGGGATAATAAGCCGGAAAATTACAGCCGGGAAAAAGGACGCTCTTCTTCGCCCCAAGACCGTAATTCTGAAATAAATAGTTCTGTTTCTCCCTTACAAGCATTCCGTAGCCCTTTTCACGAAGCTGTCCATCATTCCTCCGGACCTGCTCCTTTCGCATTCCTAAAACGACTTCTCTTCCGTCGATACCTTTGGGACAGACTTCAGAACATCTGCCGCATAAAAAGCAATGATAAGAAAGCTCCTCCAGCTTTTCTTTATCACCAATATCTATTTTGTATTTTTCCAGAAAGAGACAGTGCTGCCGGCAGATATGGCAATGAATGCATGCATCCGGATCCATGATTCTCGGCTTATCTTCCATCCTGACCCTCCTGTATGTATCTCTTTTTTAAGAATACTCCCATTCCCATCACTCCAATTGCCAATACCGCCGCGATCCCCATATACAGCATCCGGTTTTCTTTGTCCGCAAGCCCGGCCGTACCAACTGTGTACATCGCAGTACCCGGAAGCATGAAAACCAGAGAACCGATTATGTAAGTGCTGAATTTAATATCTGTAATGCCGTAGGCAAAGTTTTGAAGGTTATAGGGAAATACCGGTACAAGTCGTGTAATGATGAGGACAAACAACTGGTTTTTTCCCGAATTGTCAAACAACCATTTATTTAAATATTTGTTCTTTATTACCATTGGCCTGACAGCGTCTTTTAAAAAAAAACGCCCAGCTGCAAATGCAAGAACCGCCCCGATTGTGGTTGCCGCGGAACAACATATTGTCCCCAGCACGGGTCCAAATAAGAGACCGGCAAAAATTGCAAATGTGACTCCCGGAAGGGCCAGAAAGGCACAGCCCGCAATGGTGAGCAGCATATAGATTGCAATGGCATAGGGGAGATTATTCTCTACCGCCTGCTTTAAAAAAGCCAGATTATCCATATTGCTGATATAGGAAGACCACCCAAATATATGATTCAAGCAAAGAATCACAACGATGGTTCCTGCAAATACCCACATCTTTTTATTATTCATTCTTTTTCTTTCCCCATATCATATGTATCGCCCCTGTTTTTATGATTTGCAACAGCGCTGCCACTCCAAGCATCAGACTGATAAAATAGTACGCTCTCATGGTCTTTGTGGAGCTGATATAAATGAAAGTTCCATACAACGCTGTGAGAATAACCATGGCAACATGCATTGCAACCTCCAGTCTCCCTTTTTGCCTGCGTCGGATAACCAAAGCTGCCAAAAGCAGAACCGTCAATGCTGTCAAAACTGAAACCGAAGTGTATTTTAATGTTTCCATGGGAAACGTACGCTCCCATCCTTGACTTTTATAAATCACATATCTTGCCATCCCCATTTTTTTACGGGTAAAATACTGGATGAGGTATGCACCCGCTAAAAATAGAATCTCTGCAAAGGTCATAATAAAATATCCTATCTTTTTCATTTTGCTATCTTCCCATGTTAAAATAAGCGCTGCCGCTTCCGCGTCCAGCGCTCATATATTTAATGTTATTTTGCTGCTTTGTCCTTGGAAAGATTTCCTACCGTGGTATATTCACATTTACCGCTTTCAGGATCTCCCACCTGCACCGGTAGACTGTCATCCATCTGCCACTGATACCAGCCTCCGTCATAAAGTTCTGCGTTGGTATAGCCGTTCTCGTAGCAGATCAGGAATGGGATTGTGGCTCTCCAGCCTGTTCCGCAGTAAAATGCCAGTTCATTGTCAAGAGAGGCTCCGGATTCTTTTAAATATCCTTCCAGCACATCAATACCAACTGTCGTTCCATCTGCCTTATTATAGGAACCATCGTCAGTATCATGTCCCCAAATCGCGCCTTTGGGTTCTCCTGCTTTATCGATATATCCGTATCCGCTGGTTTCTCCAGAGAATTCTGCCTTGCTTCTGATACTCACTAATTTGAAATTGTTGTCACTCTCAAGTTTTTCTTTTACATCATCAATGGAAATAATATATTCCGGATGGGCGGGAACTGTTGTTCCAAATGCCTTGTCTGTCGCTTTCGGCTTATTGCTGCCTTTTTCCGTACCGTATCCGGCTTTCGTCCAGGCCTCAAACCCGCCATCTAAGCATTTTACATTATCTACTCCTGCCCAGAGCAGAGTAAATGCAACTCTGTCATCCGCGGAATTTATTCCATCCGCTCCATAGCAGATGACTGTCGTATCTTTTGTTATACCATAATCGGCCATCAGCTTTTCGATTTCTTCCGGCGTGCGGATGTTCCAGTATTCTTCTGATTCTATATAATCCGTATTCATATGATAAGCACCCTTGATATGGCCTTCTGTATATGCAGGATTATCTGCTTCTTCCCCCCATGCACATTCCAGAATTACATAATCAGATGATTCTTCCTGATTCCCGTCAATAACACTTTGTACCCAGTCCGGCGATACGTACACCTTTTTTTTATCCACAGGATCGGCTTTTACATCAGTCTTTTCTTCTTTCTCTGTCTTCTTCTCGCTGTCAGCAGGTTTACTTTCTGACTTTGCTGCACATCCTGCGGTCAGTGATACTGCCATGGAAAGACACAGCAATGCACCTAGTACCCTTTTTTTCATAATACTTTTTCTCCCAATATGTATAATTTTTTGCTATATTAATTATAAGTAGGTACTGCTGTTGAGTCAAATTGATTTAATCGATAAGTAACCGGCTATTTATAGATTATATCTATAAATCAAAGTTCAAACTGTTACTTTTTTGGCTAAAAAAGACCATTGCAAATCACTTTGCAACAGCCTTTTTAACAACTTATTATAGCAATATTTTCATATAAATACCCAATAAGTTAATAAGATAAAGCACTTAGCCGGGTTATAAAATCAATGAAAAATTATTTTTCTTCTTCCCAATTATCCAAAATAAGCTGAATTTTTTCTCCGCAACGTTTTCCTTTACAGCTGCCATTGCCAGTATTCGTCATACTCCATACTTTTTCAACGGTATCTGCACCTTCTGAAATTGCCTTTTTTATTGTTTGCTTAGAAACTCCTTTGCAGATACATACCTTCGTTAATTTATCAATAATTTCCTGATTGTCCATTGTTTGATTTTTCCTTCCTTCATCTAAGTTTAAGCCATTGATTGTTTAACTAATTCCCAAACGTCTCTCTATATAATATTGATTATTAATAATAAGCCACATTTGGGCATCGAATCTCATAACAGTCCAAAGAGATAAACCCTGGAGATTATATTCTCCTGCCAGTGCTGCCCGTGCATCAAAGCTTCTTGCATCTTTAAACCATATTACATGCATAATTCCACTACTGTCATTATAATAGAAATAAGGTGATTGTGCCGCTTCATTAAATTGTATTGGTATATTATTTTCCGCTGCAATTAGTACTGCATTTTCATTGGTTATTACAGTGGCTTCTGTGGCACCGGGAACATAGGGAAGTGTCCAATCATAACCAAGTGTGGTGATACCTAGAAAAATTAATTCAGATGGAATAATACTAACCGCATAATCTAACAAGCCTCTCAAAAAATCAACCGGAAAGATTGAGCTTGGATAGCTGTAAGACCTTGCCCAGTCATAAGATGAAAATATAATTCCATCCACATATTCAGCAAATTTTGAATAGTCTAATTTTTCAAAACTGGTATATGGGGTTTCACTATTCGTAACCGGTGTTGTGGTGATCACGATCCTGACACCCTCTGAATGAAATATCGCTGAAGCTTTTTTCAAATATTCTGCGATATTATTTATATTGTCTAAGGTGATGTCTTCGACATATATGTTGATACCATAATAACCTTTTGCTTTCACTATTTGAAGAGCATTATTAATAAGACTATCCTGTATAGCAGGATTATTTAAAATTTCATAGTTCACTTCACGGCTGGCTATTCCCTCTCCCGAAATCGTGGAAACAAACAACATGGGCGCAACACCATATGATTTAGCCAGCTGGATAAGTTCCGTATCGTCAGCAGTTGCGATAATCTCTCCTAAACTTGTTGCTCTATAATTGAAAATAGTCAAATATGTTAAAAAAGGAAGTGTTTTTATTAATACAGATTTATCTATATAGGAAAAAATGTATCCACTGGTGGCAATTGTTTTTGATTTATCCGTTTGATATTTTATAACAATCGTTTCACCAGAGTACAAATATTCTCTATCGGAGAGATAGGGATTGTTCCTTAATAATTCCATTGTAGAAACACCGTGCTTCTCTGCAATACTTTTTAAAGTATCACCAGCCTGGACGGTATATACTGTTTCAGGTTGAACAATCACAATCGTTTGGCCTATTGCTAAATTGTCTGGGTTAATAATTCCGTTTTCCAATATTAATCTGTCAACAGGAATTTTGTAATACTCTGATATGGTAAAGATGGTTTCACCAGGTTGGACAACGTGTATGATCATAGCTATCCTCAAATGATCTTATTAATTCTATTATATGCCAACCCTATCTGTTCATAACAATATGTTACAAACAATTACATGATTTTTTGATAAGATATTCAATAGCGGGACTAGACAGTTCTTGTCCAGGTTTATATTCTTCAAAAGAGAAATTCGAAAGGGTTAAAAGCTATCCCCTATTTGCGTTAAGGGATAGCTTTTCCGTTAATTGTGGTCAAATCTATCGTCAATGTATTTTAAGGCTGCAAATAGACTATTTTATATGGCAGCATTAATATAGAAATATATTATATATCTTTCATATACTCTTTCAAGATATCTTGTAAGTTATCTTCATTGTTCAGACCTAACTTCTTTCGAATATTGGTTCTATGATAATCTACTGCCTTTTTAGATACGCAAAGTTTATCCGCGATTTCTTTACTCACATATCCGGCCCTAATAAGTTTTGCAATCGTCAATTCTTTCTCTGACAATCTTATTACTTTAGGATTCATTTGTTGAGGTATGCCCATGATTCCCATTTCAAGCTGATCTTTAACAATGCTATAACTTTCTTTATCCAAAATTTCTTCCAAATAACCCAAAACTGAATTCACAGCTTTTGTTACATTGTTTACATAACTCTTTTCCCTGTCATACATTTCCTTTTCTTTTCTAGCTGAAAGTTCTTGCAAAAATTCGTTTTGATCTTCTACCAGTTTTTTTTCAGAAACACTCTTTCGTTCATTTGTTATATCCCGCACATATTCTATCACCATAAACACATTTCCATCATGGTCATGAATCGGTACACTAAATAACCGGTGCCATTTCTTTTGCCCTTTTATGGAACAGTGATACTGTATGGCCGTCTCCGGTTGTTGGCTCTCAATCGTTTTTAGAACTGGGCAGACTTCACAGGGTTCACTTCTATCATGATAAAGCTCATAACATTTATGTCCCAAGCCATTTCCCTTTTCTTTATACCAACTTTTCAGCGCAATATTGGAATATAAAATATCCAAGTCAATCCCTAGAATACATACTCCATCCTGAATCACCGATAAAACAATCTGGAGTAAATTATTATCTAATGCCTCTTCCCACAATTCCGCTCCCAAACGCTGTTCTCCCGGAATAGTCGTCCAAGTTTCTCCCCCATTTCTCTCACCCATAAAAATCCTCCCAGTGTGATGGCGGCTGTATAATTATAGCAAAATCAAAATTGCCTGTACTATTGCTTCCATGTTATGGCTGATGCGTACTTAAAGTCCCACTTGACTTATTATATCACAGTGAGGAATTAAAGTCATTAAACCACTATCATTTGCTTAGGTTATTAATTTTTACGGTTTGGAAAACAAGAGAATTCAGGAAACTGATAATACAAAGAAAGGGGAATACCCAGGCAATAAGATTCTTATAATACTGTTATCACCGATGAGTAAGGGGATTTGATTGTAGATACCGGAGATTCAAGATCTTGCCTGATGCATGCCCATACGGATCATATGCATGCTGAATTAAAATCAGTATCACTTGGTAATTTCTGCTCCTGAAACCTTTTGGATTCCGGAACCACAGGCCGTTCTTCCATATTGTACATCAACTCCCGATTTATACTCTGCCATGATAGCAAAACAATCACGGAGGCTGATGACAATATGAAATCAGGGACTGTCAGGAAATGAAAGTAACCCGTTCCTGCAAGGGTTTCTTCTCCCGCTGCGTCACTTCATGCATTGGCTTTCCCATCGGAATAATTGCGCGGATATGCTTTCCTTCCGGTATATTCAGAACCGCAGCTATCCGTTCTCCGGCATCACATAGTTTGATCTGTCCGTCGATCCATACGCCGGCATAGCCCTTCGCTGTGATTGCCAGCATGACATTTTCCGTTGCACTTGCGTAGTCCTCGATCTCAAAGGATAGTCCATTTTCTGCTTGCCAGTACTCAGAAAGCGGTATAATCATTGCTGAAGCTGTTTGCATGGCAGGCGTATCTATAATGGTTGCCAGTTTTTTCATGAACTCTTTATTTGTGATTACGATAAATGAAGTAGTCTGGTGATTATATCCTGAAGGTGCCTTAATACCTGCCATAATGATCTGTTCAAGATCTTCCTGTGGAATTATCTCATTTACAAACTCTCTACGATAACTGCCGCGTTTTGAAACTGTTTCAAAGAAATCCATATTGTTCACGCTCCTTTATGTTAATATTACACTACTAGCCTGTACGCTACAATACTAATCAGATACGGGTTGTATACTAACGGCAATTAGTATTTTAAAGACTGATCTGAAAAGATGGGGCACTTAGTTGGGGCATAGAGTCAATGCGAATTTATTTCTCTTCTTCCCAATTATCCAGCGCAAATGTGGACTTCTACAGCGGATTCGTATATAGTATGTCGAAATTCAAAGGAACTGTTTACTCCAATGCTAGTTTATGCTGCTTCTCTTAAAATCATAAATCAATTTGATATCCCAAATGCATATTAATACTCTATCCCATTTTCAAAATCATTAATCAGTGCATATGCAGAAGCTAAATTATTATCCAGCTGCTCACAAAAAGATACGTTGGTTGGTATTTTTTTAGCTGTTAATGACTCCTTAAATAAATTATGATTAATCGTTGAACCATATAAAAATATCTTTTCAGGATCGAATAGATAATTCAAATTTATAATTAACTTAAAAATCATGTTTGTGATTCTTTCAATATCTTCTTTTTTTATTTTCGAAATACATTCATAACTTCCAATAATACTATTATAGAACGCTTCAACTGTTTGGTCGTTTTGATCATCTGAAATCGAAACTAACATTTGACCAATTTCGCAAGCACATCCATTTTTCCCATAAAGCGCTTTGTTTTTCCGGATATAAGCTCCCCCCAACCCCTTATCAATATTCATAAAGAATGCTGATTCCGGTTTATTCAGTGCTACTTCATACTGCAATAATGCTACACTTTTTACCGTATTACACAAGAAAACTTTTCCTTCAAAGAAACTTTCCAACATTTCTTTCAAATTGACATTTTCCCATTTTAATTGAAATGATTTTTCTATTACGCCTTTCCCGGAATTGACAATTCCGGGAATTGCTATTGATACACCAAACAAAGCAGGGTAATCTCTTAAAACATTTTTGATAAAATTCATTAACTTATCCACGAGATTCTCTTTCAGCTGCACAGGTTCTTCATAATGCCTGACAGTACTCAATCCATAGTTGTACACCGTTCCGGTAATAATTTTCGCAGATAAAACAATGCCAAGGATTAACATTCCGTCTGCCTGAAAATCTAAAGCAACGGTAGGCCTGCCTGCTTGTTTCTTGTTCTCTGTGTATGCTTCGTATATCACATTTTCATTAATTAAATCTTCCGCTATCAATGAAATCGTGTTTTTACCCAGCTTAGTTAAACCGACTATTTCTTTTCTCGAAATCGGTCTGTTTTGTCTGATTAGCTTCAATACTTTTCGCCTGTTTATTTCTCTCAAAATTGCCGGCCCTACTTTTTCCACAAGCGTTTGCCTCCTGATATGCCATCATGTGTTAATCCAACACCTCATCATATGTACCTAAATACTCTAAATCGTCTTCACTCTCATAAAATACTATTATAGCATCATTATTAAATTTGCACACTCTTTTTAACATGTCCATCGGATGATTTGTTGCACAGCTAATAGCATATTCTAAATCTAAAACACTTGATTTTTTTATATATTTTAAAATGTCCAACAAGCCCATAGCAGAACCCGCTAAATATTCAGGGTGGTCAGCAACATACAATCTTTTTTCTTTCGTAAGAGTCACTTTACCGCCAATCAGAGTTTCATAATCACCTGGTTGTTTGCCCGAAAATTGAGTTGCATCACTTATCAATATTAATTTTTCATTTTTTACTTTTGCAAAAATTTTAATTACATTATCCGGCAAATGATGCCCATCCGCAATAATTGATGCATATAACTGGTCGTAACTTAGCTGATCCCAAATATAATTAGGATGTCTTTTCAAAAGCGAATGGCTCCCATTACCCAGATGCGTAGAGCAGGCCGCGCCGTGGCGAACCGCTTGTTCAATCTGACCGGTATTTGCTGATGTATGCCCAATCGATACTAAAATATTACTTTTAATACAGTAATCAGAAAATTCATCCATATTTTCCCATTCAGGAGATACCGTAATTATTTTGACTAAATTATTTGAAATTTCTTTCCACCGCTGTATTAATTTAACGTTCGGAGCTGTTACAAACTCTAACGGATGAGCCCCCCTGGGCCCATCCTCCTTTGATATAAAAGGTCCCTCTAAATGTATTCCCAGAATCATTTTCTTGCAAAGTTCAAATTGCTCTGTCGCCTGCTTAATCACATTTAACAAGTAATCTATTTTTTCTTCACTATTTGTGATAATAGTAGGACAATAAAATCCTATCCCCTGACCAGCCAATACCTCTGAAACATATTCAATATCTTCCACTTTTAACTTTTCGTCATTAAAATCAATTCCGGAAAAACCATTTATCTGAATATCAATTAGAGCTGGAGAGATTATAAACCTTCCCGGCTTATCAATAGACTCTAATTTCTTTCGAACCTTCGGAGATATTTTCCCCTTAGTTAAATCAACGATTTCTTCACTCATTCAATTACTCCCGGCCAATCACATTTTGATCGGTATATATCGTGCAATTATTATGTTTTTTTAGTATTGTTGCAGGAATCTTTTCATTCACGTCTGCGCTGAATGTTTTAATCAGAATATCTCTCTTGGTTACACCCGGTACGGCACAAAAAATAAATTCAGACGCAAACAGTGTGGGGATAGTCAAAGTCAATGCTTTAGTCGGTACTAGATCAATTGTTTCAAAGCATCCATCGTTTACCTGCTGCTGACGGCAGATTGGATCTAATGTAACTGGCTTCATTACACAGGGATCATTGAAATCTGCATATTCTGGTTCATTAAATGCTAAATGGCCGTTTTCTCCAATTCCCATGCAGCAGATATCTATGGGACTTTCTTGCAAAAGCGCACTATACCGTTTTATTTCAACCTCTTCGTCATTACCCGGATTCATTAAGTAATATTTTCCTATAGTGACCTTGTTGAACAAATGAGTTTTAATGTAAGAGCCAAATAACCTCTCATCCTCCCCATCTAATCCTCGGTATTCATCCATGTGAAATCCAACCACCTTGGACCAATCAACATTTTCCTGTGCCAAGTGGTTCAGCATCTCATCCTGGGAAGGAGCTGATGCAAAAATCACCCTTGCCTGTCCTTTTTTTGTGATTATTTCCTTTAATTTGTCTGCAATATCACGAGCCGCTTGTCGTCCCATTTCCTCACGATCATTAAAAGATTTAATATGTAATTCTAAGTTATTCATTTTATTCCTCCAAATATTTATATAATTTCGTCATCATTTCAGCTTGCTTTCAATTATTTCAGCAAAACTATCATTATCGCTTAGCAAATCAATAATCAGGAGCATATTTCTTAAAATATGATAAGGGTCTTTTACCGGCAAAGCCACCACTCTATCTTCCGGTTCTCCATTTCGTTTTCTTATCTGTATCCACTCACCCGTTTCCTTATAGCAATTAGGAAACATAGAAAAAATATATCGATGCAAAATCATATACCATTCTTCTATTTCAGACTCCTGATATATGGATTCTAATAACAAGAGAGCATAAAGGGATTCCGAATGGGGCCACCATAATTTGTAATCCCAAGTTTCATGAATTAATTTTGAAAGTGGATCGTCTCCCAATTTCCCTTGAGGCTTCCCGCCAAATTCATAATCTACATACCGTAATATCCCACCGCTATCTTTATCCCATCCAAGTTCAAGCGCTTTCATTGCAATGTGGTATGCCTTGTCTACAATGTCTTTCCTGTCTTTTGACAGCGCCGAATGAATGATAAACCATGAATCTTCTATGGAATGGCCAGGATTTAAATGTCTTGTCAAAATAGAATTATCTCTGGTCGAATCTAAGTATAGCATTTCACCTATTCGATATTCCGGATTGCAAAATTCATTGAGGATAATATCCATATACTCAGTTTCTTTGCTCTCAAGATAAGCCTCTTTCCTTATATCAAAACCGGAAAGGCAGGTTTTTAATTCCTGGGTAACATTCAGCATGATCATTGGAATCGAATGCGTTTTCATACCCTCCGGAGTTGGATAGGGATGGGTTTTATAAGAATTTGATTTTATTCTATTCTCTACATTCAAATAAAGATTCCATATCCATTCAAATACCACCTGATGCTTGCCAAATGCCTTCATATATCGGGAAAAACCCAGTAACACAAAGCAGTCTGCAAAAATGCTGCTGTCGAACCCCGTGCCCGGATCCAATTCCTTTTTGTTACCCTCCCGTGTTAATAAAAAGGTGCAGCTGCCATCTGACAATAAAACATTTTTCTGCAAAAATTCCAGAGTTAATCCCGCCTGTTTTTTTACTGTATCAGGGTCAACTTCTATCCTACCTTGCTGATTCATTTCATACAATTTTGATAGTATCCATAAATATCTGCCTTGTGACCACACATACTTATCTGTGCTGAGCAGCTCTGTTCCCTCATTATTAAAACAGGTATACACTCCTCCAAACTCATAATCAAAGGCTCTAAGCCAAAATGGCAATATGCTTTCTTCAACTTGCTTTTTGTAAAACGTCAACAATTTCATAGAAATCTCCCATTTTATTACTTGTCTTTTAGTGTGACTTGAAAATCCCCATTAAATAATCGATTCCAAGGAAAACCAATCGATACTCTCTCTATCTTTAATCCGTTATTGTTGCTTAAAACAGAATCATAAAGAGCAAGTACTCTGCGGCGGGTAATTTCTGTTATTTCAGTGATTCTTTTTTGTATGTTAAAATACGAAACTTCCTCATGTTCAGGTAGATATTCATCTATAAACTCTTTTCGAATTTTTCCTTCATAAAAAACATCTTCAAAAATACTGGATATAAGATTTTCCTTTACCTTATGTTCCAATGCCTGCAGAAAAATACAAGATTCAGACAATGTACTTCCCAGTGTATTACAATTTGTATTCCAGGCATGATAACTCTTAATGTTCGAAACCAGCTTTGTCCCTGCATTCAACATATTGAGCAGTTGAAAATCCCCGCCATTTGCGTACGCACAGTCACAGACAGCCATGTACCTGTTTTTATTTAAATAGTAAACGATTTCTTTTACAAAATACGGAAGATTTCTTTCCCGGTCGTAATGGATATTATGTTCAAACTGTCCGCTGGCTTCTATCATTTCTTTTGCCGGTGTGTTATAAGCCAAAATAATATCTGCTGAATCCGGATTGTTGGTCAACCGTCCGCCAACTGCCAGAACATGAGATTTCAAGCTTTCACCTATCACCCTGTCCTCATATTTAGGAACTACAAATTCGCCGGAAACAGAAGAATAAAACACAAATATATTCGGGGTTAAACCTCTGACTTGATTAACAACTCTTGCAGTGAGGGTATAGCCAAATTCATCAGCCCCCGGGTACATTAATATCTGATTATTTAGGTTTTCCTTTTTTACCAGACTATAAATATGCTGTTGGTCGATAGACGTATAACCATACGGATAGGAGTCATCCTGCGGTATTACTAAGAACTCAAAAACACCCTCCTTTAGCAGTTGAACCACTTCACTTATCACATTCCGGTTAAATGCCCTTCGGGATTCAAAATCATGGATTATTTCTGAAGGAATTTCACTTTTCAATTTACAATATTCCTGCTGCTCCTCTTCTGTTATAATCCCCCTGTTGCTCTTGTCCTTTAAAACACCAAACTTAAAAATCCGTTCGCCATATATTTCATAATACTCAGGTTCCTGTTCACTGCTGCTATATCTTGGTGTTCGCATGATTAAACTGGAAACAAAGATTTTACACTCCAGATTTTCTTCTTTTAGAGTACGCAATTTTACCGCAAATTCAGTAATTTCCTGTTCGTCCCTTTTATTGTGAATACGGGATGGCAGTAACCCACCATAGAAAAGCATTTCAATTGATAGTACTGCATAATCACAATCTTTTATATTACGTTTCACGAACTCCCACATGGCATTGATATCGGCAGGTTCTTTTTTATTGGGCAGTAGACATCTTTCCGGATAGATAAGACATACATCATCAATTGCGCGAAACATTCTGATAATATTGGCATAGTTACAAGCTCTTTCATCCAATGGAATATAAAGTACTTTTTTCATGCTTGAGATTCCTTTCATTAACCTTTGTTGGCACCACTGACTCCATCTACAAACATATCCTGTGTCAGTACAAATATAAATAATGTTGGCAAAATAGATAATACGGTTCCCGCAGCCACCCAACCAAAATTATATGCAAACTGTCCATTTAACATGGTTAATGCTGCGGAAAGCGGATATTTATTGGTACTGTTCAAAACAATCATAGGCCAGAGGAAATCATTCCAGCTTGCCATAAATTGGAACAGTACTACTACTGCTATACTAGGCTTTACCATCGGCATGATCAATGAAAAAAATATTCTCAATTCACTGGCGCCATCCATTCGCCCCGACTCTCTTATGGAGTCCGGAATATTTAAAAATGCCTGACGCATATTGAATATATTAAAAATAGTAACAGATGTGGGCAGTATAACTCCCAGGTAAGAATCGCTTAATCCCAATTTGGTGATGGTCAGGTAATTCACAACCATGGCTGCTGTCGAGGGAATAATCATCGCCGAAATAATAATTGTGAATAGTATATCTTTTCCCTTAAAATTAAGTTTTGCTAATGGATAGGCCGTCATACTCGCTATCAACGCATTTAAAAATACACTGGCTCCAGAAATAAGTACCGTATTCCATATATAACTTCCAAAATCAACAAACTCAAAAACCCCGGTAAAATTGGATATGGAAAAACTTTGAAGTTTTACATTGTATGGAAAATCATATACATTCGTATTCGGAAGCAGAGAGGAAAGCAGCAGCCAAAGAAATGGTCCAACCATAATTACGCTGATGCAAATCAAAATCAAATAAGTAAATGTTTTTTTAATTTTTCTGTTCATCATGCTCCCCTTTATTTTTTTCGATTATAGAGTTTTACAAATAAGCTAAAGAATAAAATGATTACACTCAATATTAGACTAAGCGCAGCTGCATATCCAAAATCAAAATTTTGAAACCCCTTTTGGTATATGTACAAACTTGCAGTTAAGGTTGAGTTTCCCGGTCCTCCTTTGGTTAGTACAAAAGGTTCATCAAAGACCTTGATTGCACTCATCACACTCATTAATGAGCACATCACAACCTGTGGTTTCAGCATTGGGATTAGTATTTTGAAAAAAATCTGAATGCTACTAGCCCTGTCAATTCTTGCTGCCTCTGTTAATTCGCCGGGAACCGATTGTAAGCCCGCCAAATATATTACCATATAATATCCCACACCCTTCCAGGTGGTAATAAACATTAAAACCCACAAAGCAGTCTGATCATTGGAAAGCCAACTGATTTTTTCAGAAAGAATATTGGTTCCCAATAATATTTTGTTAATCAGTCCTCCACTGCTTAATAACCAGCTCCATACAATTGATACCGCTACCGTAGATGTAATTACCGGAAAATAGAAAAGAGTTCGAAATACTTTTACTCCCCTCATCTTCTGATTCAGCGCAACCGCAAATGCAAGAGATATCAACTGAATAATTGGAACAATAATTACATATTGAATTGAGTTTTTAAGAGCGGCTATAAAATCCGAATCTGAAAATGCTTTTTGAAAATTCTTCATGCCTACAAAATGCATATCCCCTACTACAGAATAGTCTGTAAATGCCAATGGAATACTGTATATCAAAGGCCAAAAAACAAACACTGCTAAAATGAGCAGCCCGGGCAACATAGTTACCCAGGCATATGCAGTTTCGGACTTTAAATGTTTTTTTTTATTTTTCATCTTCTCCAAAACAATAGGATCCTTTCTACGAATTAATCTTTGAGTTGTTTATTAACTTCTTCAACAATTTTGTCCAACCCTTCCTGCACATCTTTGTCATTGAATAAAATATCCTGTAAATCGCGGTTTACTTTTTCCAAAATATGCTGAGGTACAGGAATTTCCTTAGATTTTTCCAGACCGGAAGCTGCCGCTATTTTAATTTGTGATTCTAATGAACCATCACTTTCTTTAAAGTAAGGATCTTCAATTGTCTTTTTCGTAGAAGGTATCGTATTTGCTGTTTTTGAAAACTCCAGCTGATTGTCAGGATTCGAAACAAACTCTGCAAATTTAAATGCCATCTCTTTATGTTTGGATTTATCCGGGACGCCTAAGTACATGGTTGTTGTTACGCTATGCTCAAAAGGTACCGGGATAACCGTGGTATTTTGATACACATCCGGTGCGGTTGTCTTGAATTTGTTAACAAACGTGGTACCGGAATAAACAGACACAACTTGTTTTGAATTATATAATTGAGCTCTTGTCTCCTGATCCAGATTTTCTTTCGGATTGGCACTGTCCGCATACAATTTTTGAAACTCTTTAATGACTTCAACCGCTTCCGGTTTATTAATCAGTAATTCTGTATAATCTTCATTAAATACCGGAACCCCAGCAGAGCCTAAGATTTCACGGATATTCGCTTCCATTGCCATTCCATATAAATTTGTCTTTTTTTTGACATCAATTGCCCAATTATAGTATTCTGCAGCGGTAGTTGGATAATTTTCCGTGGGAATACCTGCATCTTTTAAAAGACTTTCATTAATATAGATAATTGGTATTGTTGTATACCAAGGTAATGCCAATGCCTTATCTTCCACCTTAGTTGCTCCGTAAATTCCATCAAAAAATGAATTCTTGGTTTCATCCGAAATGAATTCTTCTGCATTTGCTAAAGCAGATTTATCTCCAAGTGTTAAGGTCATATCTGCGTTTAAGTTCACTACATCCGGTGCATTGTCACTGGCTATAGAGGTTAATAATTTATCCTGTATTGTATCCTTCGGATAGTCTTTCCAGTTGATTGTTACGTTTGGATTCGCACCTTCAAAGTCAGCGATTAATTTTTCAAAATAGTCGTTGAACGTCGGCTGTAACGATATGGTCCAAAACTCTATCGTTTCTTTATCTCCATCATTCTTTTGTGCAGTACTAGGGGCTGCACCACATCCCATTGTTCCAATAACTAAACCCATAGTTATTGCAGAAACAGCAATTTTCTTTTTAATGTTAAACATTTTCCTTTTCTCCTCCAATATTATTCGAATCTCAATTTATGTTGCCATTATAATTTTTGTTTCTTTTTTTACACCTCCATTTTTACATTTGTGTTAGTTAAGTTCATTTAGTCCTAAATTAGGATTAATTAGATTATAGCATCTTCCCCATATCTTGTCAATTGGCTTTTTTGCAGTTTCAACAAAAGAAAATATCTTTTACAATATTTAATTGTGGGAATTTATTCTTATTTTCTCAAAACGTAATAAAGGACATTTCCAAAATGGAAATGTCCTTGTTATTTACATAAATGGACTTAAAGAAAGGTAAAGCATGTGTTATTTTTTAATCACAAAGAGCCTGTTCATGCCTTTCTGCCAAGTATATTGGAATTCTAAATAGGCAACAATCTCACCAAATTTTGATAACTGTTTCTTCCAATATTCTGAAGTGGCCTGTCGAAGATGAAGAATCCCCTCTTCTTCATATAGATTACCCCCTTTTTTCTGATAGCCAAACGAATCAAGTTCTTCTTTGGAATAATAAGGGTTCATTTTGATAAACCAGCAGCCGTCATGTTTCAAGAGACTGTTTAACTTAAGCATCGTTTCACTGGAGACATCTTTAGGCATTACATCCAGAACATTTGATAAAATAATTCCGTCAAACTCCTCTTTCTCAAACTGATCTAAGAATTCCTCTCCTCCAGTAAAGAAATGGGCTCTTCTATAATGACTCAGCTTGGCTGTTTCTTTTGCAAATCTAATACCGGTTTCTGCTTTATCTACTCCGACAATCTGATGATCTGGTTGATACTGAAGGTATTGAAAAGAAACATCACCAGTTCCGCATCCAAAGTCCAATACTCGTTTTGTTCTGCTGGCAAACAGTTTCAACGCTTCGTCAAACATTGGTTCGACCTTTAGTTCTATCTCTCTTAGATCCAATGGTTGATATTCTTCAAATAGCTTGTTCCACATATCTGTCTCACGTTCATATGATTTCATCTCTAATACCTCTTTTGCATTGCCATTAATACCGTCCTCATTAAACATTATACCACATATAAACCCGATGATATATACTGCAATAGCAGAATCCTCGCAACCTCTTCCACACTCATTGCTTATGGTTCAATCTAAGATTCTGAGTAATTCAAATAATATTTTAAGGTGCTCTCTCTTATAGAAATAAATTCATTTACTTTTTGCTCAGAATGAGCCAGTAAATCAGATATCTGTAGTTCTAGTAAAGGCAGCACCAATTTTATACCAATTTTTTGTGTGATATCATCAATGCTTTCTTTCGTGGGTGTTAAATCAAAATCATGAAATCTAATTAACAAACAAACATCCTGTCGGATATTATCTTCATAACCTAGTCTCTGCAATATCAAACCCGCCAGTAATTCGCTGATCTTCTCATGCCCCTTAAAGCTGTCAACTCCATTGATTGTTCTTTTTGTATAAGGTTTGCCAATATCGTGCAGCAAAGCAGCCAGCTTCAGAGTGATGTCTTTCCTTACGCCATTTACTACCTCATAGGTATGGGCAAGCACTGGTACACGGTGAGCCGGCATATTTTGCTCACAATTTTTGCAAACTATTAATTCTGGAGAAATTGTAAAAAGTTCATCCTCTAACAATTGTATTCCCTTATCACTCAATAATATATCTTCTAAATATTCTCTCGGCATTCTATCAGCATGCCTAATCCATGTTGTTTATTCATATTCTTATAGAATCCTTTCATATATGTATAGTTTAATTATATCATATTTCCGACTGCCACTCATACCTTCTCATTCAAATTTTTACAAAACGAATAAAGCTATCGTGATTGTATTAAGTTTTCAATTTTATTGACTGAGTATTGCCCCCTTCAAAAGAAAAAAGAATTTAGTAATTGGAATTTTATTGTTTCCGTTTTGTATGCAGAAGAAGCAGCAAACTTTTGTGATTAACTTAAAGAAAGGTAAAGGCCGTCTATTGCACCCCACCATATACACATAGTCAAAGTTTAAGTTATAGCCGTATTAATAATTTTTGCTTACCGACAGCAGGACAAAGGAAAGCACCAACAGGTTTTTATAACCTGCTAGTGCTGTGATTAACTTAGAAAACTCGATCTGCTTTTCACACATCTATCGCAGTCTTCATAATATTCTATTTTAATTAAATGTATTCTTCTAGCGCTGCCTGTACCATAGCAGGGCCTGCACCATCTTGTATCATGCCTTTTATATAGGTCTCTGCCTGTGGCGGACACTTCTTTTCAAAGCGCTTCCACATTGCTTCTGATGACATTCTCCTATCATAGGATCTGGGAACCACATCGCAGGTCTCCTGATACCAATCTAACATACGCATCCGCATCTGAATCATCATATCTGTGTAATCAGGATTTCCATACTGGTTAACTTCTTCTCGCGGATCCTTCTTTAAATCATAAAATTCATGTTTTCCTCCAAGACGATGTACATACTTATAATCTCCCATCCGAATCATAGTCCCCTTTGCATGCGCCTGGTTATCTTTTTGAGCTGTTTGACGCGGCCAATACAAACTTCCTGTCGGAATAGTTCCCTTCAGTCCTGCTGCTGCATGGTACTCATCACACTGGTATTCATGCGGTATACGGCCACCTTCACAAAAAACCTCAGTCCTTATAACGGCACTTCTTTCAGCCAGAATCTCAACCAGACTTTTGCCGAACTGATCGCCTTGAGGAACAACACCTGCAAAGTCCATAGCTGTAGCATAGAAATCAATCAATTCTATAAAAGAATCTGTAATTCCTGGGTCTGTCTCAAAACCTTTCGGCGGCTTAATAAGAAACGGAACCTTTGTCAAACAATCCTCAAACGTATTCTGTGCCTTTTCCACGAGATCGTAATCTCCCGTATAATCCCCATGATCGCTGAGGAAAAAGATAGCAGAATTATCATATTCTCCAATCTCTTTCAAGGCTGTACAAAGAGCCCGAAACTGATCATCAACCTTTCTGCACATACCAAGATAACAGGTTCGTATCTGATTGTAGTCCTCTTCTGTGTAATCCTGCATTCCCATAAATTCTCTCAATCGTTCCTGCATCAATGCCTTCCCCTGTCCCTTTGATGCTCTTGGTGGAAGTTTATCAGAATCTATCATGGAAAAGTAAGGTTCCTCTACACCATAGGGTGTATGAGGATACATTAATCCCAGAAACATGCAAATTGGTCTGTCGTCTACCGGATTTTTCAATCTCTCAATAGCTGCATTTACAGAAAGGTCATCATCAGAAAGGTATTTGCCGTCCTCACCTGCTTTCAGACGGCCTTCATAATGGGAATAATAATTTTTATCTCCAGGCTTTCCCCGAAAATCCCGATTAACAGGGCCAGCGCCCTGAGACTGTCCACTGGAAAAAAAGACTTCATCACTGTGCTCACTTTCCAGTCCGGATTCCTGTCCAGCCAGCAAATCGTTTCTGTCATTCATCCACACGTAGTACCCTGCAGCCTTTAATTCGGAAAACAATGTGGAATCTCCTTTATGAAGCAGAAACTGCATTGTTCGATGTCCAAATACATGAGGATAAAGTCCGGTAAAAAAACTGCATCTGCTGGGTACGCAAACCGGATTTTGACAATACGCATTTCGAAATGATACTGCATCAGTTTTGGAAAATTCATCAAGAAATGGCGTTGAAGAAGCGGGATTACCCAAATGCGCCAATGCATCTGAACGCATCTGATCTGGGTTAAAGATAATTATATTCGGCCTTTTTTCATTATACACCTTTTATGTACCCCCCTAATCAAAAAATATATCTCCCGCATTATAGGAAGAAATCTCATTGTCCCAAATCATCTGAATCTGATCCATCCTCTCTCTGGTATAAAACAGAAAAGTCATTTTTCTGGGCGGCCATTTCATGGCAAGATTAAATCGCTCATCCTCATCCAGCCGCTCAGTTGAAAAATAAATATAACGGTTTCCGGCGTATTTTCCCTTTTCTGCCCTGAAAATATTTGTTCCGATCACCCCAACCTCTTTGATCTCTCTCCAGGTGTTCTCTCTCATTGCAATTCCCCAAAAACTCACTCTAATCTTATCATTGTTAATGTTAATCACGGCCCCATACATCACAGCTATCCCACCAAACAGAAGAGCTACCAGCAGAAACATGACGACTCCGCGCCACTCATGGAGGTAAAACATCAAGGCCGCCGCTCCCAGGGATACAATCGCAGTCCCTGCTGCAATAAGATATTTGAAGGTATGAACCCGGAATTTACTCGTCATAAAGCCTTACCTCGTTTACTCTTTAATAAAAAACCTCTCAATACATTTTGCTGCTGCACCTACTGCTCCGCCGTACTCTCCCAGATCAATAAAGGAAACTTCTAGCTTCTCATCACTGGCTCGAAACGCATGAGTCATAAGCGAAGACTGCGCCACCTCAAAGTTTTGATAATTCCGGAAAACGCCTCCCCCCAGGAAAATCCGATGGGGATTGATAACACCTACCATATTAGCCAATGCAATTCCAAGGAATTTCATTGCATTGTCCATAATATTACATACTGCCCTGTCTCCCCTGTTCTGAGCAGCCAGAATATCCTCAAGCTCCAGCTTTTCCGGATCCTGGCAGATTTTAAGCAGCTCACTGCAGGTTCCCTCTGCCATGGCCTGCCTGCACAGCTCCAGAATGCCTCGAAGGCTGGAGGTAGACTCTAAGCTTCCCGGTTTTCCGCAATGAGGAACCTTTATACCGTTGGGATCTAAAATCATCTTTCCAATCTCACCTGTTGCAAAATCATTGCCCATCAAAGAATGGTTCCGCAGGATGATTGGGCATGCAATGCCCCAAGCAACATGGCAGAGTGCGAAAGTCGTATCACCATCTAAAAGCTCCGGCCGGAACAGGGATATGATAGCTGCCCTGGACTGAACGTTATTCTCCAGTATAGCCGGCAATCCCGCCATCCGGCTGACCTCATCTGCCAAAAAACGGCCATTCCAGCTGACTCGCTCGGTTTCTAAATTGTTTAAAATACCTCTATCTGAATCCACGATTCCCGGAGTCGAGATTCCAATTCCAAGCAGTTTTTTCCACTCCGCAGGATATCTGCTCTTAATCGTATCCAGAAGATTCTCCAGCTGTCCCAGCATCATCTCATAATCATCAGATACCACATCAGTTTTTTCAAGAACATGAGCTTCTCCCCTGAGATTTGTGATACAGTAATGAGTCATATCTCTTCCCAGAGATATTCCCAGAGCCAGCCTTGACCCTGCAACAAAATCAATGTTGATGGGTTTTCGACCGACCCCCTTTACCTCCTGCTTTTTCTGATCTCCCTTCAGCTCCTGTACAACCCCCTGCTGAATCAACTCCAGCACAATATTGGTAATCGTAGGCGGCGTTAGTTCAAGCCGCTCCGCTATCTCAGCTCTGGAGATAGGTGCGCTCTGATAAAGCACCCTCTTAATGGACTCCATATTCTGCTGCTTTATTTTCATAAGATTCTTTCCCTGTAATACGGGCATACCGCTTCCCCCTTGGATCTTCAGCTTTAATTTATTAATTATAAAAATTATATTTTATAAATCCATCATATCACACTTTTTCAGATTTGTAAAAAAAATAATAAAAATACTAATATGTATTGATTTTAGGTATACTTTTTTGTATAATAAATATATATTTCTTAATTAATTTAATTTATTAAATGCATTTCTAAAAAATGTTATACACAATATTATAGTAGGAGATTACATAATATGAAAATGGGATTCATCACAAATGCGCTTGTGGAACAGGCGCAGCGAAGCTCCAGAAATCAGCTTCAATCTCTAGAGGAAGTGGCCGACTGGGGTACAGCACATGGATTTACTGATTTGGAGTGCGGCCCCATGCTTCCGCTTGATCGGGCCTCCTATGAAAAGGTTCTGTCTGAAGGCAGGATCTCCATTTCAACACTGATTTACTGCCGCAATTATTTAAGCACGGTTGCAGAAGAAGCCGAATCGCACCTGGCCCAATTAAAGAAGCGAATTGAATTTGCCGGTGCTCTTGGAATTCCAAAGGTGGTGACCTCTACCGGAATTAACAAGAGCATTGAGGAAGGTATCTATGACCGTGACCCTTCCGTTAAGGACCGAGGCAACATGATCCGACGTATCCCTATCCGAAGTCTTGATCAGGCAGTGGATGTTCTAGGGCCCATGGTGGAGCTTGCAGAAAAAAACAATGTAAAGCTTTGCTTTGAAAATTGTCCTCTCATGGGAAATATCGCTATCTCTCCTGTGATGTGGAACCAGATTTTTGACCGTCTCGGAAGTGATTTGGTTGGACTTGCCTATGACCCCAGCCACCTTGTATGGGAGATGATTGATCCTTACACACCAATCACAGAATTTAAGCATCGAATATTCCATGTTCATGCAAAAGACGCTGCCATTGACCGAAACCAGTTGGCGCGCACAGGCATTCTCACAGATTTCAGCTGGTGGAGCTACCGTATTCCCGGCAGAGGCGAGCTGGACTGGAAGAAGCTCATTGGTTTACTAAAAGATATCGGCTATGACGGGACTCTCAGCTTAGAGCATGAGGATGCAGCCTACGAAGGTAGTCTGGAGGCTGTTGAAAACGGATTAATTGAGGGAAAAGCTTATCTGGAAAATCTTATTCAATTATAAATTAAAAACAAGGTGGAGGTATTAACATGGTTAGAATCGGTATTATTGGAAGCGGAAACACCATTGGCATTGCACAGAATCACATTAAGGCATATCAGTGCTGTGAGGATGCCGTCATTACAGCAGTCTATGATATTGTTGAAGGTCGTGCACAAGGTTACATCGAAAAGCTGGAAATGAAGGAGGCGAAAGCATGCAGCAGTCTTGAAGAGCTCTTTTCTCTCTGCGAGGCAGTCAGTATATGTACGCCAAATTCAACCCACGTGGAATTGTCTGTGGCTGCCTTAAAAGCCGGAAAGCATGTTCTGTGTGAAAAGCCATTTGCTCCTGTTCCTGAAGATTGCGACGAGGCATTAAAGTGTGCAGAGGAAACCGGAAAGGTTGCCATG
>Ga0213824_1000166_pt1 | contig 57148 bp, 54 predicted proteins | sample MC6MC0906MG_FD_179892 | JGI IMG/M metagenome (GOLD analysis project Ga0213824, IMG submission 179892) | Enriched soil aggregate microbial communities from Iowa State University, Ames, United States - MC6-MC0906-MG | ecosystem: Environmental > Terrestrial > Soil > Unclassified | place: USA: Iowa...
TAGCCGGTGACGATGTTCCAGCCGACCCGGCCATTGCTCAGGTGGTCGAGCGTGGACATGCGCCGGGCGAAGGGGTAGGGGTGTTCATAGGTGAGCGAGAAGGTGACGCCAAAGCCCAGGTGCTCGGTGACCCCGGCCATGGCCGGCACCAGCAGCAGCGGGTCGTTGACTGGCACCTGCACGCCACCGCGCAGGGCGGCATCGGGGCCGCCCTGGTAGACGTCATAGATACCGAGCACGTCGGCGATGAACAGCGCATCGAACAGCCCGCGCTCCAGCAGGCGGGCCAGGGCGGTCCAGTAGTCCAGGCGGTTGAAAGCCACGCTGGTGTTGCGCGGGTGGCGCCACAGGCCAGGCGACTGGTGACTGGCGGCGTTCATGCTGAAGGCGTTGAAACGGATGTGACGGGGCATCGCTGAGGCTCTCCGATCAAGGCAGCACGGAAGCCGGGTAGACCGCATCGGCCACCTGCAGCTTGTGCGGGATCAGGCCCAGGCCCTGGAAGGTGTCGGCCAGCTTCTGCTGTTCGGCGACGATCTGCGGGGTGATGGCCACGGCGTTGTAGTTGCGCCGCTCGCTGGCGACTTCCAGTACGCTGGCGTTGATGCCCAGTTGCGGCGCCAGCAGGGCGGCCACTTCAGCCGGCTTGGCATTGGCCCACTGGCTGACCTTGCCCAGTTCGGCGAAGAACGTCTTGAGCAGGTCACGGTGCTGGTCGGCGAAGGCGGCGGTGGACAGGTAGAAGGTGCGGTTGTTGGACAGCCCGCTGCCATCGCGCAGGCTCTTCAGGCCAGGCTGGCTTTGCGCGGCGGCGAGGAACGGGTCCCACAGGGTCGCGGCCTGCACGCTGCCCGACTGCAGGGCGGCCACGGCATCAGCGGCGTTGTTGACGTAGGCCGGGGTGATGTCCTTGTAGCTCAGGCCGGCCTGCTTCAGGGCGACGGCCAGCAGGTACTGGGCGTTCCAGCCACGCCCGGTGGCCACGCGCTTGCCCTTGAGGTCCTGCACGCTGCTGAGGTGGTCCTGTTCGCGCACCACCAGGCCGATGCCCCGCGGGTAGGGTTGTTCGGCGGCGAGGTAGACCACCGGCTTGCCGGCGGCCTGGGCGAATACAGACGGCGCGTCAGCGGCATGGCCGAGGTCGATGGCACCGGTGCTCAGGGCCTCGAGCAGTTGCGGGCCGGCGGCGAATTCATGCCAGCTGACGTTCACGCCCTGCGGCGCCAGGGCCTTTTCCAGTGCGCCACTGCCTTTGAGGATATTGATGCTGTTGAATTTCTGGTAGCCGATGCGCAAGGTCTTGCCGTCATCGGCACATGCAGTGGACCAAGGCAGCAGGGCGCTGGCGACGGTCGCCAGTAGGCCGCCGACGAGCAGGCGGCGCAGGGGGGAGAAGGCACGGGCGGGCATGGGAGTGCTCCTTGAACGGGGTGGGAAACGGCGTACCCAGCCTAAGGAGGTGGCGTTTGGCTTTCAATTTTTTAATTCCATTTGGTTAGATTGTTTTGTTCTTTTTATATCCTTTTGTCTCTTTGTGCCGGGTGTGTTCGTAGGGTGTTTCGCGATGACATATTTTTCACATCCGCTTGCTAGGATCCTTCGCACATCCCAGGAGCCCCCATTTCATGCCCATCCTGCGCCAGCGCGGCCCGCGCATCGCCCTTGCCTCCACCGCCGCACTGCTCACCGCCACCTTGGGTTTTTTTGCCTGGCAAAGCTTCTACCCGGTCCAGGCCAGCAAGGGGTGGGACGTCGCGGTATTGCACCGTGACGTCGCCAAGGCCGCCTCGCTGCTGCCCCAGGCGGATGGCAGCCTGCTGGTCAGCCGCGAGCTGGATGACGGCCACGGCAGCATCCTCAAGATCACCGCCCAGGGCGAGCGCGTGGTGCTGATCGACAACCTGTCCAAGCCCGACGGCATGGTTGCGGCCCAGGGCGGCTGGGTGTTCAGCCAGGAGGGTGGCCATGCACCGGTCAGCCTGTCGCGCGATGGCCAGGTCACCCACCTGTTCGATGGCGAGAGCGTGCAGGGGCTGTGGAATGACGGCGATTACCTGTATGCCATCGAAGACCGCAAGGGCAATGGCCGGCTGATGCGTTACCAGTGGGCCAGCGGCCAGCTCGACGTACTGCGCTCCGGCCTGACCGAAACCGAGGGCCTGACTCGCTGCGCCGATGGCCGCCTGCTGTACACCGAGAAAGGCACCGGCAAGGTCCGTGCGCTGTCCGACGATGGCCAGGACCCGGTGGTAGTACAAGGCCTGCGCCACCCCACCTTCCTGCTGTGCGACCCGCGCGGCCTGTGGATCAGTGAAGACAACACCCACCGCGCGCGGCTGCTGCGCGTCGATGCCGATGGCACGCAGCACACCGTGCTGACCTTCCTCAAGGCGCCGCAGTCGATCGTGCCGGATGGCAAGGGCGGCTATTTGCTGGCCGAAGGCGGCCGCAACCGCGTGCTGCAACTGACCCCACCGGCCGAGCAGAGCACCGCGCAGCGTTAACTCGGCGGGCAATCCAGTCAAAGACTACTGAACGATCAACAGCAATGACTGCGGCACCGCACTCTGTGGATGCTGCGGCTCCTGCAAGCTCAGCAAGCGCAACCCCGCCATGTCCAATGCATTCAACCAGCTGGCCAAGGTGCGGAAGTACCAAGGCATCGGCTGCCACTGGCCGGCAAACCCGGCAAACGATTCTTCGCGCCAGCCATCCTGGTAATTCCCGTTTGCCATGCTCCAGGGGTGCAGGGTCTGGATCACCATCGTGCCGCCTGGGGCCAATAGCGTTCTCATCGCCGCCAACAGCGGGATGATGTCCTGATGCAGCAAGGCGAAATTGGCGCAGATCAAGTCGTAGCCCGCACCAATGTCCACCGCACCAGCGGCCAGCTGCGCGTAACTGGCCTGCTGCACCCGCGCCGTGCCGGCCGCCTGTGCGGCGGCGACCAGCGCAGCATCGCCATCCACGCCGCGCGCGTCGATGCCGCGGTCAGCCAGCGCCCGCAACAGCCAGCCCTCACCGCAGCCGAGGTCGAGCACACGCTCAGGCTGGCGGCCGAGGATGGCCAGGAGGATGGCCTGGTCGGTGACTTGGCGTCGGCTTTCGATCGCGCCGCTGCGCACGGCGTCGATCCAGGCCTGGGCGTTGTGTTGCCAGCTGTGCAACAAGGCGGCTTCGGGGCTGGGCATTGCTCCCTCCAGTGCAAAACTCAAGCATAGGCATCCACGGGGCTGTTGTCTGTGGCCTTTTGCGCAGCGCCGCGCGGGGGGGCGATCACATGTTCAAGCATGCTGCCACTCCAGGGATCTAGGCTCGGCAGGGGAGCCGAAACAGGCGGCACCTTAGCCCTGGGGTTGTGGCGCTGGAGTGAAGCGGATGTGAACATTTTCTGGAGCGCTTGGCGTACGCGTGCGCGGGCTTATCCCTGCCAGCCACCCCCCAAGGTCTTGTACAACGTCACCCGGTTCACCTGCTCCGCCAGCTCCAGGCTGATCAGCCCCTGCTGCGCCGAATACAGCGAACGCTGCGCGTCGAGCACGTCGAGGAAGCTGCTCGAACCCTGCTTGTACAAGGCCAGTGACAGGTCGTAGCGGGTACGGGTGGCGTCGGTCAGGTTGCGCTGGGCATCGAGCCGCTCGTTGACGTGGGCACGCACCGAGAGCGCATCGGCCACTTCGCTGAAGGCGGTCTGCAGGGTTTTCTCGTAGGTGGCCACTTCGATCTCTCGGCTGACCTTGGCCGCATCGAGGCTGGCGCGGTTGCTGCCGGCATTGAAGATCGGCAGGTTGATCGACGGGGCGAAACTCCAGGCCGCGCTGCCCGACTTGAACAGCCCGGACAGCTCGCTGCTGGCGCTACCGCCGGTGGCCGTCAGGGTCACGCTGGGGAAGAACGCCGCGCGTGCCGCACCGATATCGGCGTTGGCCGCCTTGAGCGTGTGCTCGGCGGCGAGCACATCCGGGCGCCGTTGCAGCAAGGTCGAGGGCAGCCCCGCCGGCACGCTGACCAGCAGCGCCGCATCCAGCGGGGTGGTGCCCGGCAGCTGGGCGTCGCCCAGGCGCTGGCCGACCAGCAGCTCCAGGGCATTGCGGTCCTGTTCGACCTGGCTGGCGTAGTTCGTTGCATCGGCACGGGCCGACTCCACGGTGCTGCGCGCCTCGGCCAGGCTGACCCCGGACGCGCCGCCCAGGCCGTGGCGCTGCTGCACCAGGGCGTAGGTCTTCTGCTGGCTGGCGTAGGTGTCGTTGGCCAATGTGAGCAACTGCTGATCAGCGGCCAAGGTCATCCAGGCGTTGGCTACCTCGGCCACCAGGCTGATCTGCGTACTGCGGCGGGTCTGCTCCAGCGCCAGGTAGTCTTCCAGCGCGGCGTCCTTGAGGTTGCCCAGGCGCCCGAACAGGTCCAGCTCGTAGCTGCTGATGCCAAGGCCGATGCTGTACTGGCTGCTGACGGCCGTGCTGCCATTGGCCAGCGCACGCTGGCGGGTGCCGTCCGCGCTGGCCGACACCGCCGGGAACAGGGCGGCGCGCTGGATGCGGTACTGCGCCTGCTGGTATTCGACATTCAACGCAGCGACCCGCAAGTCGCGGTTGTTGGCCAGGGCGAGGGCGACCGTGTCGCGCAGGCGGCTGTCGACGAACAGCGTTTGCCAGCTGATGTCAGCGCGGGTCGTGCTGGCGCTGGCAGTGCTCGGCCATTGTTCGGCGACCGGTGCCGCCGGGCGCTGGTAGTCGGGGGCAAGGTTGACGCAGCCGGTCAGGGCCAGGGCCAACAACAGGGGGGAAAGACGCATCAGGCTTCTCCTGCAACGGTATCGACGGTGGCCGCGCGACCGCTTGCCAGGCGTTGCACCAGCACATAGAAGAGCGGGATGAAGAACAGGCCGAACACGGTGGCGGCGAGCATGCCGCCGAGCACGCCGGTGCCGATCGCCTGGCGCCCGCCGGCACCGGCGCCGCTGCTCAGGGCCAGCGGCAGCACGCCGAGGATGAACGCCAGCGAAGTCATCAGCACCGGGCGCAGGCGGATACGCACCGCTTCCAGGGTGGCGCTCAGCAGGTCTTGGCCACGCGCGTAGCCTTCCTTGGCGAACTCGACGATCAGGATCGCGTTTTTCGCTGCCAGGCCCACGGTGGTCAGCAGGCCGACCTGGAAGTACACGTCGTTGGACAGCCCGCGCAGGCCGGTCAGCAGCAGTGCGCCAAGGATGCCCACCGGCACCACCAGCATCACCGCGAACGGCACCGACCAGCTCTCGTACAGCGCCGCCAGGCACAGGAACACGAACAGGATCGAGATGCCATACAGCAGCGGCGCCTGGTTGCCGGCCAGCCGTTCCTGGTACGACTGCCCGGCCCAGGCATAGCCGATGCCCTCGGGCAGTTGCGCCATGATCTGCTCGACGGCGGCCATGGCCTCGCCGGAGCTGACCCCGGCTGCCGGTTCGCCGACCAGCTCGTACGCGCCGAAGCCGTTGAAGCGCTCCAGCAGTGGCGAGGCGGTGCTCCAGTGCGTGCTGGTGAACGCCGACAGCGGCACCATGGCGTCGCTGTCGTTGCGCACGTACCAGGAGCCGATGTCCTCGGCCTGCATGCGCTGGTCGGCCTCGCCTTGCAGGTAGACCTTCTTCACCCGCCCGGCATCGAGGAAGTCGTTGACGTAACTGCCGCCCATCACCGTGCTCAGGGTGTCGTTGATGTCGCTGGCCGCAACACCCATGGCGCCGGCCTTGCGGTCGTCGATGGCGACGTTCAGTTGCGGAGTGTCTTCCAGGCCTTGCGCGCGGACGTTGGCCAGGCGCGGGTCTTGGGCGGCAAGGGCGATGAACTGGTCACGCGCCTTGAGCAGCTCGGCATGGCCGAGGCCGGCGAGGTCCTGCAGCTGCACGTCGAAACCGGAACTCTGGCCCAGGCCCTGGATGGCCGGCGGGGCGATGACGAACACATTGGCGTCGAGGATCTTCGACAAGGCCATGTTGGCCCGCCGCGCCACGGCAGCGGCGCTGTGCGCTTCACCCTGGCGCTGGCTCCAGTCTTTCAGCTTGACGAAGCCACGCCCGGCATTCTGCGCGTTGCCGCCGTTACCGAGGCCGCGCACGGTCAGCAGCGAGGCCACTTCCGGTTGCTGCAGCATGTACGCCTGCACCTGGCGGCTGACGTCCTGCAGGCGCTCGTCGGTACCGCCTACCGGCAGGGTCATCTGCATCATCAACATGCCCTGGTCTTCCTCGGGCAGGAATGCGCTGGGCAGCTTCTGAAACATCAGGGCGACACCGGCGAGCACCAGGGCGTACACCAGCAGGCCACGCAGCGGGCGCATCAGCACCTTGCCGACGGCCTGCTGGTAGCCCAGCGAGGTGCGCTCGAAGGTGCGGTTGAACCAGCCGAAGAAGCCACCTGCGGACTTGCCGTGGCCCGTCACCGGCTTGAGCAGGGTGGCGCACAGCGCCGGGGTCAGGGTCATCGCAACCAGCACCGAAAGCGCCATGGCCGCGACCATGGTCACCGAGAATTGCCGGTAGATCACCCCGGTGGAGCCGCCGAAGAACGCCATGGGCACGAACACCGCCGACAACACCACGGCGATGCCGACCAGCGCACCGCTGATCTCACCCATCGACTGGCGGGTGGCCTCGCGCGGTGACAGGCCTTTCTCGGCAATGATGCGCTCGACGTTTTCCACCACCACGATGGCATCGTCGACCAGCAAACCAATGGCCAGCACCATGCCGAACATCGTCAGGGTATTGATTGAGTAACCGAGCAACGCCAGCACACCAAACGTACCCAGCAGTACGACCGGTACGGCAATCGCCGGGATCAGCGTGGCACGCAGGTTCTGCATGAACAGGTACATGATCAGCACCACCAGCGCGATGGCCTCGAATAGGGTCTTGACCACTTCCTCGATGGAAATCTTCACGAACGGCGCGGTGTTGTAGGCCACTTCGCTGTGCAGTTGCAGCTTGCTGGGGAAGAACTGTTCCAGCTCGCCGAGCTTGGCCTGCACGGCATCGGCCACGTCCAGGGCGTTGGCGCCGGTGGCCAGGCTCACGGCCAAGCCGCCGGAGGGCCGGCCATTGTGCTCGGCGACCACATCGTAGCTTTCGCTGCCCAGCTCCACGCGGGCCACATCAGCCAGGGTCACCACCGCGCCGGAGCTGGCGTGCTTGAGCACCAGCTGGCGAAACTGCGCGGCCGTCTGCAGCTTGCTGCGGGCACTGATGGTGGCGTTGAGCTGCTGGCCGGCGCGGGCGGGCAGGGCGCCCAGCTGGCCGGCCGAGGTGTCGACGTTCTGCGCCTGCAGCGCGCTGCTCACGTCGGAGGGCATCAGCGCGTACTGCTTGAGCTTGTCGGGGTCGAGCCAGATGCGCATGGCGTAACTCGAGCCCAGGGTGGTCACCTGGCCGACGCCACTGACCCGGCTGATCTGGTCATACAGCGTGCTGGAAATGAAATCGCTGATGTCGGTGGCGCTGACGTCGGGGTTGTCCGACACCAGCGAGAGGATGATCAGGAAGTCGCTGGCCGAGTTGCGGATCTTGATGCCTTGCTGCTGCACCGTGTCCGGCAGGCGTGCCTTGGCCTGCTCCAGCTTGGTCTGCACCAGCATCTGCGCGGTATTGATGTCGGTGCCGGCCTCGAAGGTCAGGGTGATGGTCGCGCTGCCGGCCGAGCTGCTGCTCGACGCCATATAGGTGAGGCCGTCGAGGCCGGTCATCTGCTGCTCGATGACCTGGGTCACCGAGTCTTCCATGGTCTTGGCCGAGGCGCCGGTGTAGGTGGCGCTGAGGGTGATCTGCGGCGGCGCGATGTTGGGGTACTGCGCCAACGGCAGCTGGAAGATGGCCAGGCCGCCACCGAGCATCACCAGAATGGCGATGACCCAGGCGAAGATCGGCCGGTCGATAAAGAAACGTGCCATGTAATACGCCTCAGTGGCTGTCGTTGTGGGCGGTCAGGGCGTTGCCCTGCACCTGGACCTGTTGGCCGACGCGGACCTTCTGCAAGCCCTGCACGATCACCTGGTCGCCGTCGGCCAGGCCCTGGCTGACCCACCAGCGGTTGCCCACCGCCCGGGCCAAGGTCAGTTCGCGCTGCTGCACTTTGCCGTCGACCACCACCAGCGCGGTGGCGCCGCCGCGTTCGTCGCGGCTCACGGCCTGTTGCGGTACGAGGATGGCGTCTGCCTGCACGCCTTCCTGCAGCGTCGCCTTGAGGTACATCCCCGGCAGCAACAGGCCTTCGGGATTGGGCACCAGGGCGCGAAGGGTCACGCTGCCGGTGCTTTCATCCACGCTCACGCCATTGAACGTGAGCGTGCCTGCGTGGGCATAGGTGCTGCCGTCTTCCAGCTCCAGGCTGATACGCGTGGCGTCCTGCTGCTCGCTGGGCGCCAGCTTGCCTTCGGCCAGTTCGCGCTTGAGGCGCAGCAGGGTGCTGCTGGGCTGGGTGAAGTCGACGTAGATCGGGTCCAGCTGCTGCACCGTGGTAAGGGCGGTGGTCTGCTCGGCAGTCACCAGCGCACCGGGGGTAACCGACGAGGTGGCGGTGCGGCCATCGATCGGTGCGTTGATGCGGGTGTAGTCCAGGTTGATACGTGCGCTGCGCTGTGCGGCCTGGGCCGACTGCAGGCTGGCGCGGGCTTCGAGCAGGGCCGCCTGGGCGCTTTCGTTGTCTTCGGCACTGATGGCATCGATCTTCACCAACTGGGCGTCACGCTTGGCTTTCAGCTGCGCAGCCATGAGGGTGGCGCGCGCGGAGCTGACCGTGGCATCGGCTTGCGCCAGGGCCGCCTGGTAGGGCTGTGGGTCGATCTGGTACAGCGCCTGGCCGGCCTTGACCACGTCGCCTTCGTTGAACAGGCGCTTCTGGATAATACCGCCGACCTGTGGGCGGATCTCGGCGATCAGGTGCGCGTTGGCGCGGCCGGGCAGGGTGGTGCTCAGGGCCTGCGGTGCGTGGGTCACCTGATACACCGCCACCTCTTGCAGCGGCGCGGGTACGGTGGTGGTTTCGCCTTCGCGGCAGCCACCGATCATCAGCAGGCCGGCGCTGAGCAGCAGCGCACGCCCCAAGAGCGAGCGAACAAGGATGAGGGATTGCAACAGAGTAGGCATCGCGGGCTCCGAGCCAAGTGATTTCGATGGCGCCAGCGTGCTCGGCAATTGTGCAGGCAATGTGCAGAAATCTGGGAGATTGCCCGGCGTGCCTTGCGGGGGGCACGGGCGTCGCGCTTCAATGGCGGCAATTCCAGCGTGTCGGCGGTCGCATGAAAGTCAGCCTCTCCAGCAAGTTCTTCTGCGCCATGCTCGCGGTTTGCGCGTTCGCTGTGCTGGGCATGGTGTTCGCTGCCTACCTGAGCCTCAAATACGGCTTTCTCGGCTACCTCAACCAGCAGGCCGAAGCGCGTATGGAACGCATCGTGCCGCGCGTCGAGCAGGCCTATGCGCGCCATGGCAACTGGGACTTCATCCGCCGCGACAAGGACCAGTGGTTCGAGCTGCTGCGCCCGGACGACGCGCAGCCGGACAAGACCTTCGACACGCGCTTGCTGACGGTTTCCGACCTCACCGGTGCCTTCGTGCGCTTTGCCTTGCTGGACGCGCAGCGCCAGCCGATCATCGGCTACCAGCCCGTCGCCAGCGAGATGCTGCTGCGGCCCATTCACCACCAAGGCGCAGTGGTTGGCTGGATGGCGCTGGCACCCCTGCAGTCGGTCACCAGCATCGGCGACCGGCGCTTCCAGCTCAGCCAGCTGCGCTCCAGCCTGGCGATCGGCCTTGCCTGCCTGCTGGCCACGGCGGTGATCGCCTGGTGGCTGAGCCGCGCGTTGCTGCGCCCGATCCGCGAAGTGGCCAGCGCCACCCACCGCCTGGCGGCTGGCGACTACGCGATCCAGTTGCCGGTACGCTCGGCCGACGAAGCCGGGCAACTGGCCGGTGACTTCAACCGCATGGCCGCCACCCTGGCCAGCAACGAGCGCCTGCGCCGCGACTTCATGGCCGATATCTCCCACGAACTGCGCACCCCGCTGGCGGTGATGCGCGCCGAGCTGGAAGCCATGGAAGACGGTATTCGCCCGCTCGACGGCAATGCCTTGCGCTCTTTGCAGGGTGAAGTCGGCGCCCTGAGCAAGCTGGTCGACGACCTGTTCGACTTGTCTCTGGCCGAGGTCGGAGGCCCCACTTATCGGCGCGAGCGCATCGACCTGTGTGTGCTATTGCCGGTAGTGGCCGAGGCGTTTGCTGCAGGCTTCGCCGAACGTGGGCTGGCGCTGCGCCTGGAGTTGCCGGCGCAGCCGCTGTGGGTGTTGGGCGACGAGTCGCGTCTGGGCCAGTTGCTGCACAACCTGCTGGAAAACAGCCGGCGTTACACCGATGCTGGCGGCTACACCGTGTTGCGTGCGTTCCAGCAGGACGGCGAGGTGCTGGTGCAGTGCGAAGACACCGCTCCCGGCGTCGACAGCGCCTCGCTGGCCCGCCTGTTCGAGCGCTTCTACCGTGCCGAGCGCTCGCGCAATCGCGCCAGTGGTGGCACCGGCCTTGGCCTGGCGATTTGCCGGGGTATCGCCGAGGTGCACGGTGGCAAGCTCACGGCCAAGGCGTCGGCCATGGGTGGGTTGCTGCTGGCGTTGGCATTGCCGGTTGCCGGAGCGCAGGCATGAGCCAGATTCTGCTGGTTGAAGATGAGCCCAAGCTCGCCGCCTTGGTGGCGGACTACCTGCGGGTGGGCGGCTACACGGTCGACCACCTGGCCGACGGCCTGGGGGTGATCCCGGCCATCCGCCAGGGCCAGTACGACCTGGTCCTGCTCGACCTGATGCTGCCGGGGCGTGACGGCCTGGACATCTGCCGCGAGCTGCGCGGCTTCAGCCATATGCCGCTGATCATGATGACCGCCCGGGTCGACGAGATTGACCGCCTGCTCGGGTTGGAGCTGGGCGCCGACGACTATATCTGCAAACCGTTTTCGCCCCGTGAGCTGGTCGCCCGGGTGAAGGCTGTGCTCCGCCGCAGCGGGGGGCAGGCACCGAGCCTGGGGCTGGAGCTGGACGCGCGGGCGTTCCAGGCGCGGTACAAAGGCGTGGCACTGGAACTGACCCCCGTGGAGTTCCGCATGCTGGCGGCCCTGGCCGCGCGGCCCGGGCAGGTGCTGTCGCGTGACCAGTTGATGAACCACATCTACCAGGACCACCGGGTGGTCGCCGACCGCACGGTGGACAGCCATGTGAAGAACCTGCGGCGCAAGCTGACGGCGATCACGCCGGGGCATGATCCGCTCAGGTCGGTGTATGGCGTGGGGTACAGCCTGGAATTCGAGTGATGGCTTGTGTGATCGGGCCTTTTCGCGGGCAAGCCCGCACAGGCTACAGCGTCAGTTCGCTCGCCTTGATGTCGGCGATCGGCCCAAGGACAACGCCATCGAATTTGGCAATCGCTTGCCCAGCAGCCAGCCGTTGAGGGTAGTCCGGGTTGGCCAATGCAGCCTTGCCAAGGGCGATCATGTCCGCACCATCAACCAATGCGCTATCGGCACGGCTGTCGTCATGCAGGCCACCATTGGCGATGATCGTCACCTGCGGCGCAAAGCGACGTGCCAGCGCGACCAGGCTCGCCTGGCCTTTATCGAACGCCGGCTGCCACGCCTCGAATTCGGTGACATGGATAAAATCCAGGGCTGAGTCGCCCAGTGCGCCGAAAATCACCTCGGCATCCGCTTCACCTTGTGCCCACTTGTGCCCGAAGTCATTGACCTTGCCTTGGGAAATGCGCACGCCAAGGGGGACTGCGCCGCCCACTGCAGCCCTGACCGCCTTGACCACTTCGAGCGTGAGCGCGATTCGGTTCTGTGTACTGCCTCCCCAGCGGTCGGTGCGTTGGTTGGTGTAGTCGGTCAGGAACTGGTCGAGCAGGTAGCCGTTGGCGGCATGGATCTCGATGCCATCGAAGGCAGCCAGGCCGATTGCACGCGTGGCCGCCAGGGCAAAGCCTTCGATGGCCTCGGCGATCTCTTCGTCGCTCATGGCTTTTGGCACGTGGTAATGGCCCTCGCCGTAATAGAAGCGCATCTGCTCGCCCTTTGGTCGAACAGCGGAGGGTGCGACCGATTGCTGGCTGAAGCGATTACCTTGGCTCAGCGCCCCGGCGTGCATCAGTTGAGCAAACATCGCGCTGTCGTGGGCATGAACACGCTCGGTAACCTTATGCCATGCCAGTGCTTGCTGGGTATCGGTGATGCCGGGTTGGAATGCATAGCCCTGCGCATATCGCTGGTCGGTGTAGATCCCTTCGCTGATCACCAGGCCGAAACCGCCTTGGGCAAAGCGCGCGTAGTAGCGTGCCATGTCCGCACTCGCGTGCCCGGTTTCGCTGGCGCTGACGCGGGTCATGGGGGCCACCGCCAGGCGGTTGCGCAGGTCAAGGCCTTTGATAGCGTGTGGTGTTAAGATCTTGCGGGCCGAGTGGGTCACTGTGAATCCCCTTGAAGTTTGTTGAATACGGTTCGTGGTCACAGGTTAGGGGTGTGAAAGGCTCGGGCCAATCCGCGGGAACGTGCAGCGGGTTTAACCAATAAGGATGTAATCGTGCTTATAGCCGACCTGCGTATCTTCCTCGCCGTAGCGTCCGTGGGCAGCCTGTCGGCGGCGGGGCGCCAGCTTGATCTTGTGCCCATGCAGGTTTCCAGGCGTATCGCTGCGCTGGAAGAAGAGCTGGGTGTGCGGCTGTTTCATCGCACCACCCGCTCGGTGTCGCTTACCGCTGAAGGTGAAGCCTTCTTGCCTTACGCCCAGACCCTGACCGACACCGAGGACAGTGCCTTGGGCGAGCTACGCCCGGCATCAAGCAAGGTATCCGGCGTATTGCGCATGACGGCGCCGAGTGTGTTCGGCCAGTCGATCGTGCTGGCGATGCTGCCGCGATTGCTGGAGCAACACCCTGACTTGCGCGTCGATCTGGATGTCTCTGACCGGGTGGTCGATATCGTCAGGCAAGGCCTCGACCTGGCCCTGCGTGTTGCGCCGTTGGCCGACTCCGAGCTGGTGGCGCGGCGTGTGGCGCCCAACCCCAGGGTGCTGTGTGCCGCCCCCGCCTACCTGCAGCGCCATGGCGTGCCTGCGTGCCTGGCAGCGTTGGATGCTCACCAGTGCATCCAGCTTCAGGCGGTGCCTCGCTGGCCCTTCATCGTCGGCGGCGCGCTGCAGCGGCGGCGGGTAAACGGGCGAGTGAGCACCAGCAGTGTCGATGCGGTCAGGGCGGCGGCGCTGCAGGGGCTGGGGATTGCCATGCTGGCGTACTGGGATGTGTATCAGCAGCTACGCGACGGTTCGTTGGTCGAGATCGAACTGGCGGATGCCGAGGCAGAGCAGCTGTCGGTGTGGGCGGTGATGCCTACGCGGCGGTTTGTACCCGCGCGGGTGCGAGTCTTTCTGGATTTGCTGGAGGCAGAACTGGCGGGATTGGCAGGGTAGCGAGGGTTAGTTGCGGCCGCTACCGAGCTGCACGCGGCCAGCACCGCCACATTGACCAGCAGCATCTCGCTGGTGTCCCGGCTCATCACCAGCACGCCGACAACTTGCGCACCGTCCAAGGCCACATACACCTCGTTCAGGGCTGTAGCCTCATGCTCACACACGGAAGGGGCGAGGCGCCATGTCTAGCCGGTAAAGTCATCGTGCAGGCCGGCATGCCTGCACTGCTGCAGTTGTTGCTGGTGATTGCCCTGGCGAACTGGGCCATCAACGCTGGGCGCCTGATGTGGCGCCACAGACAGGTAACCGGCATGGCGTGACGGAGCGTCGCTCCGCTTTGGCGCACGCAGTGATCGAAGCACGGTAATGGTGCGCGGCGCGCGTGCGTTGACGCAGCGCAACCGACGTAATCGTTAGCATGCATACGAGTTGGCGTACTACTTGCTATCACTTTGCCACTTCGATGTCGCATGTGGTGAAGATAATGTCGCTTACAAGCAGTTTCATGCCGTTGTCCTCAAGCGAGAGGCGTTGGCTCCCCTGGTTGGGGAAAACTGGAAGATTCAGCATGGGCTGGGCCTGCTGGCTTAACCGGGCCAGCTACCCAGTGCTCGAGCAAACCTTTGAAGCCATCGCCCACACCCGCACGCAGTTGCTGCACAGCTGGGCCCGCGAACAGTGGGAGCACTTGAGCGAACTGGCCGACCACCTGACGCCAAGCTTGGCCAATCTTGACAGTACGGCACTGCGCAGCAAGCTGGCGCAGGCTGAAGACTTCTCGGAACTGTTCGTCGTCGACTGCACCGGCACGGTCATCGCCTCAACCTGGCCGCAACGCGCAAAGCAGCGGATCGAGCAGGCAAAAGCACTGGTCGAAGGGCTCAAGGCACCGTTCCTGCACGGCCCCTACAGGGACCCGCTGACCTTGCAGATTGGCCCCTCGTCGTCGCGCTTTCACGATGAAGTCACGTTGATGTTCTATCAGCCGCTCAAGGCCAACGGCAATGTGTTCGGCTGCCTTTGCGGCCGAGTGCCCAACGATGTGCTGGGGGACCTTATCCAGCGCGAGGCCGGGCACATCTTTGCCGAGTCGGGCGACAACTACTTGTTCATGGCGCACTCGCGCTTCGACCCTGCGGTCCAGCCGGGCACCGCGTTGTCACGCTCGCGTTTTGAAGACGACACGTTCACCCAGGGTGAAAACCTCAAGAGCGGGGTGCATACGCGTTGGGCCACCGTGCAGGTCCAACGCCACACAGAGCTTGAGCTGCGCTTCACCGACCCGGCCACGCAGCAGCTTCACCCCGGCGTGCGGGAAACCATCCGCCACGGTGCCAACCTGTTCGTCACCTACCCCGGTTACTCGGACTACCGCCATGTACCGGTGGTGGGCAAAGGTGTCACGTTCCAGTTGCCCGGTTCACCGGACCGCTGGGGGATGATGTGTGAAGCCGACTTGGAAGAAGTCTACCGCCGGCGCTCGCTCAGCTACGGGCTGATGAAACCCTATATCGCGATCATGGCCGGGCTGTTCGGTTGCAACTTCCTGGTGCAGCACTATGCCGGCCTGGGCCAGGGGCTGAACGATGCATTGGGTGCCTTGAGCATGCTGGGTGCCACGCTGTTGTTCAGCGTGCTCGGGCCCAGAAGGCTGGCTGCCAGGCTGAACGACATGAGCGGGGTGCTGCGGACCATCGCCGAGGGTGAAGGCAACCTGCGCCAGCGCCTGGACACCACGGCCATGGCCAATGACGAGACCGGCGACATGGCGCGCTGGATCAACAGTTTCATCGACCGCCTGGATTCCGTGGTGGGGCAGGTGGTCAAGGCCAGCCGCACGGTGGGCGCCACCAACCAGATGATGCTGGGGCGCAGCCAGGAGGCGAGCGTCACCTCTGCCGAGGTGGCCGATGCGGTGCACCAGATGATGATCATCATGGAGGAGCAACTGGGCGAACTGCAGCAAGCCTCGGTCAGCGCCGAGCAGATGAAACAGGCCATGGATGAGGTGGTCAGCCGTGCCCATGAGCAATACCTGGCGGTGCAGGAAGGCACCCAGTCGATTCGTGATGTGGTGGCACGTTCTGCCTCCAGTGTGCAGTCGCTCGACAGCAGGATGACGCAGATCGGCAACATCACCGGGCTGATCAGCGACATCACCAACCAGACCAACCTGCTGGCCCTCAATGCCGCCATCGAGGCCGCGCGGGCGGGTGAACATGGCCGCGGGTTCGCGGTGGTGGCCGATGAGGTACGCAGCCTGGCCCTGCGCACCTCGCGCGCCGCCGATGACATCCGCGACAAGGTCGAAGGCCTGCAGAACGAAACCCAGCAAGCCGTGAGCTTCATGGAGGAGGGCGTGCAAAACGTCGATGACAGCTTGCGCCTGGCTGAAGGTGCATCGTCGGAAAACGTGCAGTTGCATCAAGCGGTGGAAGGCATGTTCGCGATCATCCAGCAGCTTCACACGCGCAGCCTCGTGTATGGCAAGACCATCGAGCAGGTCAATCAGTCTTCCAGCGAGATGCGCCAGACGGCGGTGGTATTGCAGAACAGTGCAGAGACGGTCAAGGTCAACGCCAATAAACTGCAAAAACTGATGGGGCAGTTCGAGGTCAGCAGCGAAGCAGGGCAGGTGGCTGCGGCGTGAATGGCCTGGCGCCCACAGTCAGTCACCTAACCCGGCTGCCTTGCGTTATCATCCGCGCCCCGTAACTGGAGCCTACCATGGCCAAGGACATCGACAACCCCTGCGTCTCGCTCTGCCAGCTCAACAGCGAGCTGTGCGTGAGCTGTGGCCGCACGCGCGACGAAATACGCAAATGGCGCGGCATGAAACGCCCGGAGAAGATGGCCACGGTGCAACGGGCGGCTACGCGGATGAAAGCCATCGTCAAGAAGAATGCCAAGCGCAAGGGCGGCGATTGATTCATTGTCAGGCACTGCCTGCGCTGATGCCGCTGGATCTTGGGTAAGATGCACGCTTCGCACTGTTCACGAGCCTGCAACATGGACCCGCACTCGCTTCTCGCCTTCACCCTGGTTGCCGCAATCGCCATTGCCAGCCCTGGCCCCGCCACGCTGATGGCCATCAACAACAGCCTGGCCCATGGGCAGCGCAGTGCCATCTGGTCGTCGCTGGGCAATGGCAGTGGCCTGTTCTGCCTGTCGGCGGCGGCCATGCTTGGCCTGGGCGCGTTGCTTGCCAGCTCCGAAATGCTGTTCAACGCAGTCAAGATCATCGGTGCCGGCTACCTGTTCTACCTCGGCGCCCGGCAACTGCTGAAGAAAACCCCGGTACAGGCCGACACGGCCAAGGCCACTGCCAACAAACCGACCCCGCTCAAGTTGTACAAGTCGGCGTTTCTGACCGCTGTGACGAACCCCAAGGCGACGATGTTCTTTACCGCCTTGTTCCCGCAGTTCATCGACCAGGGCGCGGCGCTGTTGCCCCAGTTCCTGACCCTTACCGGCATTTTCGTGGCCCTGTCGCTGGCGTCGTTGAGCCTTTACGCCGCGCTTGCCGCTCGGGCCAAAGGGTTGTTGACCCGGCCAGAGTCGTTGCGCTGGGTAAACCGTGTGGTGGGCACCACGTTCATCGGTTTCGGTGCGGCGATCCTGGCGATGCGCCGTCAGGCGAACTGAACGTAACGCCGCACACAGGTGGCATAATCGCGACCTGTTTATAGCGGGGGCGTATGAATGACTGTCGAGAGCTACGATCAACTGGTGATCTTTTCAGCCGTGGCTCAGGAGCGCAGTTTCACCCGTGCCGCCGCCAGGCTGGGTATGTCGCAACCGGCCTTGAGCCGCGCCATGCGCCAGTTGGAGGAACGGCTGGGGGTCAGGTTGCTGGCCCGCACCACCCGCAGCGTGGCGCCCACCGAGGCCGGTGAGCACCTGCTGCGGGTGATCGCGCCCCGCTTTGAAGAAATCGACAGTGAGCTTGCCTTGCTCAGCGAGTTTCGCGACAAGCCGGCGGGTAAACTGCGCATCACCGCCGGCGAGCATTCGGCGATCACCCTCCTGCACCCGGTACTCGGCAAGCTGCTGCCTGACCATCCCGACCTGAACATCGAAGTCATCGTCGACTACGGCCTGACCGATATCGTCGCGGAGGGCTTCGACGCGGGCGTACGGCTGGGTGAGCAGGTGGCCAAGGACATGATCGCGATGCGCATCGGCCCAGACATGAGCATGGCGGTGGTCGGTTCACCGGCCTACTTCAGCCGCTACCCGAAACCGGTCATTCCCAATGATCTGATGGCGCACAACTGCATCACCCTGCGCATGCCAACGTACGGCGGCCTGTTGCTCTGGGAGTTCGAGAAGGGCGGGCAGGTGCTGAACGTGCGGGTCGAGGGCCAGTTGGTGTTCAACAACATCGCCATGCGCCTGGAGGCGACCCTCCAGGGGCTTGGGCTGGCCTACATGCCGGCGGACCTGGTGCAGGAGCATCTCGCACAGGGGCGTCTGGTGCGGGTGCTCGAAGACTGGTGCGAGCCGTTCTCGGGCTACCACCTGTACTACCCAAGCCGGCGCCAGAGCTCGCCGGCCTTCACCTTGCTGCGTGAAGCCCTGCGTTATCCGGGTTGAATGCTGGCCAGTGCCTCAGCGGCGCGTTTTGCTGCAGCCCTATCGAGCAGTTGCACCAGCTGCTGCAGCTGCCCAACCGTCAAGCCCACGCGTAGGCTCGCAGCCATGTGCGAGCGTAGCTGCGACTCGACACCGGGTGTGGCGGCAAGCGCAGCGACCGTGGCCAACTCGCGGCTCTGCCAATCCAGGTTGTCGCGCTCGAAAATGTCGCCGAACAGGTGGGCCTGCAAGTACTGGTTGATGACCGGTGCGAAGTCGAACAACGGGCCCTCGACAGGCTGGCCGGAAATGCGCGTCTGGTTGGTTTTACCCACCGCCAACAATTGCTCGCCAACGGGGGCCGGCCTGCTTGGCTCGCGCCCGGCCGCATCCTGTACACCGTCACGTTTGCGTTGCTCGACCACATTCATCAGTTCATTGAGCGCATTCAGGCTGCGTGGGAAACCACTGTAGGCGTAGAGCTGCACGAGGATTTCCTTCGCCTCGCTGACGGTCAGCCCCGCATCCAAGCCCTGCCTCAATGCGCTATTGAGCCCAGGCATGTTGCTGCTGGCCATGGCGGCGGCGATCAACGGGATGGCCTGTTGCTTCGCCGAGAGTGTCTGTGAGGTCGCAGGCTCGGCTTTCACCGCCTGCGCAGTGTGCGCGTTGTATTGCTCATCGCTCACCTGCTCCAGCCAATGCACATTCTTGCCATCCACTGAGCCGGTGATCGCCAGATGCGTCATGGTGCTTGCTGCAGCAGCGCCGTGCCAGTGCTTGACGCCTGGCGGGCAGACGATCACGTCACCCGGGTGGATTTCCTGTACCGGCTTGCCCCATTCCTGCACCAGCCCTACGCCGGACGTGACGACCAGCCGCTGCCCGGCAGGGTGGGTATGCCAGGCCGAGCGCGCACCTGCCTCGAAGCTTACATACGCGGCGGAGGCATTGATCTCGTCCGTGGCGGGGAACAACGGGTCGACGCGCACGCGCCCGGTGAAGTAGTCGTCAGGGCCCACCATCGGCGCCTGGCTGCCGGCGCGGCTGATGTGCTGTGCGCTGCGCGTTTCGCTGGCATTGCCTGCGCCCGCGGCGTCGGCAAATGGCGCGGCGGCGCACACCGCGATGCCTATCAAGGTGTTTCTCATGGGTCGTTATCCTTTCAGGTCAGAGCGTTCTGGCGTAAAAATCGGCCAACTGCGCCATGGCGGCGTCCACGTAGGCAGGCACCAAGTAGGTGTCGATATGGCTGGCGCCGACGATCAGGAAGAGTTTTTTATCGTTCGCATCATGGACGTGTCCTGGATTTCAAGTGCTTGAAGAGGGCGATAGCGTCGATGAGCAAATTACCGCTCGCTGATTAATCGATAAACCGCCCTAATCACATAGCACTGATACCAGAATCACATAAGTTGATGGTCGACCCCAGGTTCAGATGGAACGTTGATTGACCCGCGCCGATAGTTGTTCGGCGCTTTCCTTGCGTTCGGAGTAGCGATCCACAAGCATGTCTTGGCGATCACGCAGCAGCAGCGTGAATTTCACCAACTCCTCCATCACATCGACAACCCGGTCGTAGTAGGCCGAGGGCTTCATGCGTCCGGCCTCATCGAACTCCATGTATGCCTTCGGCACCGAGGACTGGTTGGGGATGGTGAACATGCGCATCCAGCGGCCCAACACGCGCAATTGGTTGACCACGTTGAAAGATTGCGAGCCACCGCACACCTGCATCACCGCCAACGTCTTGCCCTGTGTCGGGCGCACGGCACCCAGGGCCAGCGGAACCCAGTCGATCTGTGCCTTGAACACCGCAGACATCGCGCCGTGACGCTCTGGCGAGCACCACACCTGGCCCTCCGACCACAGCACCAGGTCGCGCAGCTCTTGCACTTTCGGATGCTCGACAGGCACATCGTCGGGTAACGGTAAGCCCGAAGGGTTGAAGATGCGCGTTTCAGCACCGAAGTGTTCCAGCAGGCGGGCGGCTTCCTCTACCAACAGACGGCTGAACGAACGCTCACGCGTCGAGCCGTACAGCAGCAGGATGCGCGGCTTGTGGGGGCTGGTGCCGGTGATCGGCGGGGCATCGCCGAACAGCGAAAGGTCGAGGTTGGGCAATTGCTCATGCATGGGGTTGTTCCTGTTCAGAGCGAACCGATGCGGTCCAGCGCGTGCTTGAGTTGTTCGCGGTCGAGTTCATCGAAGGCGAGCGCGAAAAATGCTGTGCAGCGGGCCTCGATGCGCTGCAGCGTGGCGACGAACGCGGCGTTGATCTGTGCATCGTCACCTTTGACGTCCGAAGGGTCTTCCAGGCCCCAGTGCGACTTCAATGCGGGGCCGAAGTAGACCGGGCAGGACTCGCAGGCGGCCTTGTCGCAGACGGTGATGACGATATCGGGAGGGCAGCTTTCGAACGCATCGTTGCCCTTGCTACTCAACCCATCGATCGAGATGCCAGCCTGTTGCAAGGTGGTGAGGCTGCGCGGCAGTACCTGGCCTTTGGGAAAGCTGCCGGAGCTGACGGCTTCAAAGCCTGCCGGCGCCAGGTGGTTGAACAGGGCTTCGGACAGAATGCTGCGGCAACTGTTGGCCGTGCACATGAACAGGACTCGCATCAATGGCTCCTGCCGCGCTGTGGCGGCGTCAAGGGTTCGGGCTCAACAGCAGGTGGCTTCACGGACCGGGCGGCCGTCCATGGTGTTCAAGCGCGCGCAGTCGTGCGCGAGCCAATCGGCATTGGCCTGCAGCGTCACGCGCAGCATTTCGCCCACCCAGGCCGGCAGGGCAGGGTTGAGGCGGTAGTACACCCACTGGCCCTGGCGGCGGTCGAGCAACAGGCCGCTGGTGCGCAGCTGGGCCAGGTGCCGGCTGATTTTCGGCTGGCTGTCATCCAGCGCGCACATCAACTCGCACACGCACAGTTCGCCCTGGCTCGCGATCAGCAGCGTGGCACGCGCGCGGGTCTCGTCGGCGAGGCTCTTGAAGACTTCTGGAGGGGTGATCATGGGGTGGGCCTAAATATGAATATGCGTATATACGCATATTCATATTTATCTGGCAAGCCAGCTATCGAAGGTACGCGGCTCAACCGGGCAGCTTGAAGTCGAAAGCCTTGCGCAGGGTCGCAATCACATTATCGACCGACGGCCCCTGAAACGGCGGCGCGTCGGGCCGTTCACAAAACTCTCGCCAGACGAACAGCGTCAGCTCGGCGCCGTCGGTCTGGGGCAGGGCGCTTTCAAGCGACCCGAAGGCTTGCAGCGACCGGTAGCGCTCATCCTCCCAGAACATGGCTTCAACCCAGGGGTATACCGGGATGAAGTGGAAGTGGATCGAGAAGCCTGCCTCATGCCCGAAACGGCTGATATACAGGCGTTTGGGCTGGAGATGATGTTCGATCGCCTTCTGCACGCTGGCCTGTAGCACACCCAGTTCTGCCTGTGCTTCGAGTGGCAGGTCCGCCAGGGCATTGGTCATCTGCTTTGCGCTGAGCATCAGGTAACCAGGCAATGCACTGTCCATGCGATGGTTGAGCATCCAGTACCTGGATTCATGGATGATGAGGTGAGGCGGGATATCCATATCGGGCCTTGAAGGGGAGGGTTGGGGCAGGGTAGCAAGATGACAGACGGATGTCCGCGTCTGACGCCAGGCAAGAACGCGGACAGGGTTTGCCTGGAGCGGCTTATCGACGCTGCGATACGGCGCCTTGCTCACTGACTACCCAAGGCGTTTGATCGGCATCGATCAGCACCCCTCCCACCCAACGCGGCGCAGGCGCCTGGTCCAGCCAGTTGGCCTGGCCGTCGAGGATGCTCTCGCCAAGCGCTGTCAGCCGCAAGTGCCGTTGCGCCCAAGCCTCTCCCGCGCCTTCCAGCAGCAGTGGGCGTGGCGCATGGATCAAGGGCTTCAGCAGCACATGAAACATCAGGTCGCCCAAGTAAGGCAGTGGCTCATCGTGCATCATCAGTTGCGCAAACACGCGGCCGGCCGGCAATTCGCCCTTTTGCGCGAGGATGCGCAGCACCAGGCGTTCTGTGAGGCCGAGGCCGTCGTTTGCTCCCGGCAGCTCCTGCAGCTGGCGCGCCAACGCTGCCCCCAATAGCGGCAACGGTGGGTGCTCTCGGGCTGCAAGGGCGGCCCAGGCGCGTGGGTCTGGGGCTGTGTAGGCAGCCCACGCCTGCTGCGCCAGGGCCAGGGCGTCTTCACCCAAGGGCCGGCGTTGCGGCCACAGCCAGGCAAGCAGGTCGGGGGCCAGTTGACCGATGCCGATAAAGCGCTCGATGCCCGGCACCTGATCGGTTTCGATCAGTTCGAGCCGTCGTGGCAGGCAGGGGAGGCTGGCCAGAACACGGATCAGAAACAGCTGGTCGTAAGCGTCGCCTTCGCACCACAGCACCACCTCACTGTCGGCGTTCAGTTGTGCCAGTGCCGCGCGCTGTTTTGCCTGTCGTTGCTCGACGTCCTGTGCACCCAGGTTGAATGCCTGCTGCGTGTAGGCGGCGCGCACCTGCCAGTATCGGTCTTCAGGCAGTGCCGGCACCGGCCCCATGACCATTGGGTCGTCGAACATGTGAAACGCGCCCTTGAAGCCCGCGATACGCAAGCTGTGGGCGATGTCGTTGCCACAGCGCCAGTGCTGCACGCCGGCCTCGCCATCGGCGGCAAAGCTTGGGTGGCGCGCGGCAAACGCGACGGCATCGGCATGGGCCTTGAGCTTTGGCCAACTGGCAAAGCCAGCTTCACGGGCCAGCAGCCATTGGGCATCGGCGAGTCGATACGTCGGGCCTGCCAGGCCGAGCAGGCGCAGTTGTTCGCGCGCATCATCGGCCTCGCCCTGGTTGACAGCCTTCAGCAAGCGTTTGGCGCGTTTGCGCAGGTCGGCCAGGTCGAGCAGGCCATGGTGACGGGAAGCATTGAGGGCGGGCATGCCAACTCCTTGTGGGGCTCGGTCCGCCGACAAGCCGGGAGCTGGAATGGAAAATGGATGACGCGTGGCTTGGGGCAACCCCTTTGCGCGGACCGCAGGCGCAGCGAACGCCCAACGGCAGACTCTAGCGGCAAGCGCGAGGTGAAGCAATGTGATGTTGCCTGCGAGCACGCGTATGATGTGCGCAACCTGATCACACCTGCACACCGAGTGGCACCATGAACCGTCGCAAGAAAATCAAACAGCTGCTGCAAGCCCACCAGAAGAAGGCCGCGGCCAAACTGGCGCCGAAAAGCAAGCCCAAGTACATCTGCAAGGCTGACCGGTTGAAGATGGAGGCTGAAGCTGCGGGCGAGCAGAATACCGCTTCTGAAGGTTGAAACAGCCAGCAAGCGGAGCCGCTTTTCTGGCGGCTGCCACGCTGGCCGTCTCACCCCATCAATGCCCCCGCGAAGGCTTCTGCGGTTGGCGTTTCCTGCCACTGTGCAACGCCGTCCGGCAGGGTTACCCAAGGCTGCTTGCGCCGGGTCCAGATATGCGCCACGGGGGTGAACTGGTCTGCCCCCTCCAGCACGCCAGCGCGCACCACGCGCATACCGGGCGCTGCCGTGGTTTCGTTGAACAGCCGGGTATGGCACACGCCGCAAGCGTACTGCGTCGACGTCTGGCCCTCATGTTCGTGCACATAGGTGCTGGGCTCCCCCTGCACCTGCACCGCCGTGGCCACGCACAGCAGGTGCAGGCCGAATGCACTGCCGCTCCAGCGCTGGCAGTTGAGGCAGTGGCAGGCATACAGGGGCGGGCGCGCGTCGGCTTCGATTTCGAGCGAGAGTTGCCCGCAGCGGCAATGACCGGTGAATCGCATGGTGTTAATCCTTACAATGGCGTCCGAGACGAATCAGGGGCGCATCATCCGCGTTGGCCGCCCCGGGTAGAAGAGCGAAAATGGAGCAGTCGTTGGTCAAGAATGTATGAGCGGGCTTGAATGGGAAAGCCAGCGGGTATTTCTGGCGGTGCTGCGCACCGGCAGCCTGAGCGGCGCGGCGAAGCTGCTAGGCATTGCCCAGGCCACGGCGCGGCGGCGATTGGACCACCTGGAGCGGTCGCTGGATTTGAGCCTGTTCACCCGTACGCCTGCGGGCCTCACGCCGACCACAGCAGCGCGCGGGTTGATCGAACATGTCGAGCGCATGGACCTCGCTGCGCAGGCGTTCAGCCGCATGGCCAGCGCCGAAACGGCCACCGACAGCGGCACCGTGCGGGTGACGTGCGGCAACCTGCTTGGCGTGGAGGTGCTGCCTGGCTTGTTACGCGACTTTCATCATCGCCACCCCGGGTTGAAACTTGAGCTGAGCATCGGCGACTCGCTGGAAGACATCGCCAGGCTGCAGTCGGATATTGCCGTACGCCTGATGCGGCCGGTTGAGTCCGACATTACCGTGAGGCGCGTCGGCAGCTTGCGCGTCGGCGTGCATGCCAGCACCCATTGCCTGGAACGCTACGGTAGACCGGAAACCCTCGACGCACTGCGCCGCGGCCCGCTGATCGGGCCAGACCGGCGCTCGGCCGATCTGCGGCGGCTGGTCGCAACAGGGCTGTGTGAGCCGGATCAGCATTTTGCAATCGCCTCCGATAATCACCTGGCCCAACTCGCCGCGCTCAAGGCAGGTTTGGGCTTTGGTCTGTGCCCGACGTGCATCGGCAATCAGCAGGGGCTGACTCATGTGCTGGCGGACCGTTTCGGTTTTGACGTCGACGTGTGGATCGCCATGCACAGCGACCTGCGCCGGATCAAGCGTATCGCCCAGGTGTTCGAGGTGCTGGGCGAGGCTTTGCATGACTATCTGAGCGGTTGATCGGGAACTTCAATGCCTGGGCCAGGTCGATAGCCTCTTCTTTCGAGCCTGGCCTGCGTGGCCCCGTCGAGTGCTTTCCTGATGACAAGCAAGCGTATGCTGTCGGCCCTGACCCTGTTGTTCAGCGTCGCCGTGTGCCATTTCACCGTTGCCGCCGAGCGCAGTAACAATGCCTCGACCCTGCTGATCGAAACCGCCTCCAGGCAATATGCGCAAGGCCAGCTGGACCAGGCCGCTGCCACGTTGGAGCGGGCACTGCAAATCCAGCCGAACAACCCCGCCACGCTGCACTACCTTGGCGTGTTGCGCCTGCAGCAAGGGCAATACGATCAGGCGCAAGTGCTGGCGGCGCGGTCCAACCTGCGTGTCGGGCGCAACGTGGCGTTGCGCAATCGCAACCAGCAGTTGATTCAGGCGGCGAACGAAGCGCGCACCTCCGGAACGCCCCCCAATGCCGTAAAGGTGTCGGCAGGCCAGGCAGTACAAGCACAGACGGCCCCGGAGCCCGCACGCTCCGTCACCCTTGCGGCTGCCGAGCAGATGCAGGGTGCAGCGGGCCCCCTCGTGGCCGATGCCGCTTTCGAGGTGCCGCGTGGCCAACGACCGCCGCCGGGCAAATGCCGGATCTGGTTCCCCGATCGCCCACCGGGGCACCAACCTGCGCCCGGTAAATGCAAGAAGCTGCAAAAGCACGTGCCTGCTGGCGCCTACCTGTTGCATCACTGAGTTTCAGACGATGCCTGGAGCCAGTCATAGAACAGCTGCGCTGCCGGGTTGAGTTCTCGGTGTCTCGGGCGCAGCAAGTAGTCGTTTTTGCCCGTGAGCAGGTTGTCCGGGAAGCGCTGTTCGGTGTCTGGGCGCCGAAGGCGCCGATGGGCATTGCCGCGATAAAAAAACGTGCGTAAAGCCACCCCGGTTCAATTAGCATGGGCTTCGCCAAGTGCATGGCCCATCCCTTTTTCTTGAACCTGACTTTGCTTTCTATGACTGCCTTTTACCTCAAGTTCCTCATCACCCCGACGCTCATGCTGGCCATCTCGCTGGCGGCCAGGCGCTGGGGTGCCCAGATCGGTGGCTTGCTCTCAGGGCTGCCGGTCACTTCGGCCCTGGTCATGCTGTTTCTCAGCCTGGAACAGGGGCCGGGCTTTGCGTTGCAGGCTGTGCCGGGAGCATTGGCCGGGTTGGCGGCGGTGCAGGCCACCTACCTGTTCTACTTCCTGGTGACTCGGCGGGTATCGGCATTTACCGGCTGCATCGCGGCCCTAGTGGTTTACGCGGCAACCGCCTTCGTCATGAGCCGGGTGGGTGTGGTGGCGCTGTCGGTCGGTGTGACCTTGCTGCTGCTCACGCTGATCATTGTCGTCTCCTCGAACAAGGCAGGCGCCCCCGCTGCGAAGGTCGTGCCGTTGCCGCGCTGGGTGATCCCGATGCGCATGCTGACGGCCACCTTGCTGCTGGTAGCGATCACCGCCAGCGCTGAATGGCTCGGGCCGGTGGCCAGCGGCCTGCTGGCACCGATCCCGGTGATCGCCTGGCCGCTGGCAGTGTTCGCCCACGTTCAGGGCGGGCACCACGAGCTGGGGGCGATCGTGCGGGGCAATGCCATCGGTGCAGTGGGCGTGCTGGGCTTCTACCTGGCGGTGAAAAGCTCAATCGTGGCGCTGGGCACTGTGCCGTCCATCGCTGCCGCGGTGGTGCTGGCGGTGGTGGCAACCTTCGTGTTGGCCAAGGTGCTGGAACGGCGTTGACCGGCCCTCAGAAGTCGTAGCGGGCGGTCACCCCCAGCGTGCGCGGCGTGCCCAGCACGCCGGTGTAGGCGCCATTGGGCGAGTTCCACAAGGTGCTGTAGTAGGTCTTGTCAAAGGCGTTCTTCAGCCACAGCGAAACGTCCCACTGGCCGTCCCCAAGGTCGCCGCGCAGCCCTGCCGCCAGATTGACCAGCACATAGCTTGGCAGTTGTGCGTAACGTGAGTCGTCGACCGTGCCCACGGCATGTGAGCGGAACGCGTAGCTGGCATTCACATAGGGCCGCAGCGCTTGCAGTTGCCACTCGTAGGTGCCGTTGCCATTGAACATCCACTTCGAGGCGCCGACCACCGCGTGCCCGCCCAGGTCGCACGCGGCGGGCGCGCCCGGCTGCAGCGCCACTTCTGCCGGGCAGGGTGCGTCGGGGTAGGAGAGGTAGCGGACATCGTTGAAGGACCCGTTGACGTTCAGCGTCAGCCCTCGTGCAGGCAGCAGGGTGGCCTCGAACTCGACGCCACGGCTGCGCACGGAGCCTGCGTTGGTCAGGTAGCTGGTCAGGTTGGCGTCATCGTAGGCGTTGGTCTGGTAACCGTGCACCCGCGTCCAGAACAGGTTGGCGTTGAGCAGCAGGCGTTGTTCGAACAGCGAACTCTTGATGCCCAGTTCAGCGTCGTTGGCGCGTTCGCTGCCGATCAGCAGCGAGTCGGCGCCGGCCACCGGGGCGCTGGCCACCGACAGGTTGACCCCACCAGACTTTTCGCCATGGGACAGCGACACATAGCCCATGACCTGTTCATCGAAGCGATAGCTCAGGCTCAGCAGCGCCGAAGGGCTGAAGCTGTACAGGTTGAGGTCACCCGAGTCGTAAGCGCCGAGCCGTGCGTTGCGCACACTGGCTGCGCGCCCGCTGACGGCCGCACCACCGACCGGCGCATCGCGGGTGACGCGCGCCTGCTTTGCCTCGTAGGTGCCACGCACGCCGGCGGTGAATTCCAGGCGCGGCGAAAGGTGCCAGGTGCCTTGGGCGAACAGGGCAAAGCTGTCGGTATCGACCTGACCGTGGCCGATGCTGGTGACGTTGTTCAGCGCGCCCTGGGGCGTGCCGTTCCAGGTATCGGCGAGCGGCCCATAGTCAGTGAACACTTTATTGCGCATCGCCTGGTGAAAGTAGAAAGCCCCCAGCACGTAGTCGAATGCGCCGCCGGAGGGCGAGGCCAGGCGCAACTCCTGGGAGTATTGCTCGTCGCGCGCCGACTGGCCGACGTTGTACATCACCGGCACGTTCAGCTCGTCATCGTTGCTCGGGGTGAAGTCCCACCCGCGGTAGGCGCTGATGGAGGTCAGGGTGTAGTCGGCGGGCGTGGTCCAGTTGGCTTCCAGGCTGGTGCCACCCTGGAACACCGTTACGCGCTGGTCGGCGTCCAGGTTGACGTGGCGGCCGCGTGCGAGTGTCGCACCGACGGCTTCGGCACGCTGCTGGTAAAGGTTCACGCCGTTGAGGGTCGGGCCGGTGCTGAACAACGAGCGGGTGCCCGCGCTGGAATGCTCTTCGTTGTAATCGGCGATCCAGCGGGCGTTGAACGCTTCGTTGGGCTCGAACAGGAGCTGGCCGCGCAGGCCCTGGCGGGTACCGCCGCCTAGGGTATGCCCGTCGAAATCGTTGTCCACATAGCCGTTCTCGCGGGTGCGGTAAGCCGAGAGGCGGCCAGCCACTGTGGTGCTCAGCGGGCCGGAAAAGCTTGCCTGGTTCTGCACGTAGCCATCCTCGCCCAGCGAGCTCGACACACGCCCCTCCGGGGTGAAGGTCGGCCTGCGAGTGCTGATGTTCAGTACCCCGGCCGTGGTGTTCTTGCCGAACAGGGTGCCTTGCGGCCCCCGCAGCAGTTCCAGCTGGTCGATATCCAGCAGGTCGAACACGGCCATGCCCGGGCGGCCCAGATAGACGTTGTCCAGGTAGATGCCGGCACTGCCTTCAAGGCCGTCGCTGGCCGGGTTGTTACCCAGACCGCGAATCGACAGGCTCGACTGGCGCGCATGCATGAACGCGACGTTGACGCTGGGCAGTGCCTGCTGAAGGTCCTGCAGGCGGTACAGGCGCTGGTCATCCAGGGTCTGCGCCGAGAGCACGGTCATGGCGGTGGGCACCGATTGCGCATCCTCGCTGCGCCGGCGGCTGGTGACGGTGACGGTGCGCAGCGTGGTGTCATCGGCCGTTGCGGCGGTGTTTGCCGCCGCCGTGACAGCAGGGGAGGCGAACACGGGTGGCGCGCAGGCCAGGGCGAGAAGTGAAGGGGCCAGCATCCGCAAAGCGGACGCGCAGGCGAGGCGTGGAACGGGCGTGGTCATCATGAACTCCAGGCATGAATGGACCTCGCTGCGCGTGGTTTGCGTAAGCGTGATCGACGAGGGGGGAGGCGGTGGTATCAGTCGCGCAGCCAGGGGATGTCCTGGCGCTGGTAGCGATGCGCGCGGAAGATCGCGTTGTTTTCACCGGGCAGATAGGCCCGTGAGGCCGCGTCCGGGTAGGCAGCAAAATGCGGGTTGATGTATTCCCACACCACGTCGCCGGCGCGGGTCACCTCGAACAGGCGGCCAAAATTGGCCTCGGTAACCAGCACGTTGCCGTTGTGCAGGGCCTGGGCGCCACCCATGAACGGGGTGAAGAAGGCGTAGCCGGGGGTATCGGCATATTGCCAGACGATGCGCTGCGCGATGGGGTCGACCTCGATGATGCGCGAGTGCGGCATCGACACGTGCGGCCGAGAAATGCCGTTGTCGAACACCAGCACGTTGCCGTTATCCAGCTCGCTGGGGCAGTGCTGCTGCGCCACCAGGTCGTGGCCCAGGCGCCACAGCACACGGCCGCTGCCACGCTGCACGCAGATCACCGAGGACACGCTGCGCAGGCTGAGCAAAACCTTGCCATCGCTGGCCGGGGTCACGGCGTTGGTCATCGGCCAGTGATAGCGTTCAAAGCTGTCGTGCAGCGGGTAGTCTTCCGGCGCCAGGTGCTCCCAGCTGTGCCACTCCCACACCAGGTTGCCGGCGCGGTCGACCTCCTTGACCACATCGCCGTAGATCACGCCACCCGGGGCTTCGCTGCCCGGGATGCCACCCAGCACCCGCCGCGCGATCTGCGCCGGCAGCGGTTCGGCGGTGGTGTACAGCAAGTTGCCGTTGGCCAGCCACTGGGCATCGTGGTGGTGTGCCAGGTCGGTGAACTGCCAGACGATCTCGCCCTCGGGGGTCACTTCGCTGAACTGGCCGCCATGCCAGACCGACCAGCCCGGGAAACGGTCCGGTGAATCCGGGTGGTTGCCGTTGTAGCCCAGGTTGCCGTTGGCCAGCAGCACGGCATCGCGGCCGGGGCGCTGGGGCAGCGCCCAGCGATGCACTTCGCGGCCCTGCAGGTCGATCAGGAAGACAGTGCCGCCTGCCGTTTGCGGGGCGAACAGGGTGTAGCCACCGGCGGAGCGTTCTTCGTCCACGGCAATCAGGCCGGTGGCGTGGCGCCGCAGGGTGGTGCTATCGAGTCGTGACATGGCGTTCTCCAGGGTGAGCGCCGCCGTGCCGCGAAAGGCGGCTGGCGGGCGAAACGGGTTCAGTGGGCGGCGGGCAGCAGGGCGTTGTAGCGCGGATCGAAGATCTCGCTGACCTGCATGGGCCGAGGGATCAGGCGGGCCTGGACGAACGCATCGGCGAGCCGCTGCTGCAGCGCGCTGACCCGGGCATTCAGGGGGACGAAACGCAGGTGCTGATGGGCAAGCATGTCCTGTACCAATGGCAGCGGCAGCCGCGTGGCCTGGGCCAGGCGCTCGGCCCAGGGCGCGGGGTTGGCGCTGGCCCACGCCTGTGCCCTGGCCAGGCGCTGGATGAAGTCGCCGATGACTGCACTTTGCAACGGGTCGCCCAGCGCGCCCTCGCTGGCCAACGTGAAATTGAGCCCGGTCTCTGGCCAGCGGCTGCCGTCCAGCAGGCGCCGCGCGCCTTGTGCGGTGGCCTGGCCAACGAAGGGGTACCACACCGCCCAGGCGTCCAGTTGGCCACCGGCGAAGGCATTCTGCGCATCCACCGGGCTTGCATACAGCAGCTCGACATCGCTGCTGCGCAGCCCCGCCTGGGCCAGAGCGGCCAGCAGCAGGTAATGGCCGCTGGTGCCCTTGGCCACGGCGATACGCTTGCCCTTCAAATCGGCCACCTGCCGAACCTGCGAAGTGGCGGGGACGAGCAGGGCGTTGTTGTTCTGCGCGCCTTCTGCCGCCGCAACGATACGCACCTGGGCCTGGCCTGCCTGGGCGAAGACCGGTGGTGCGTTGCCCACCACGCCCACATCGATGGCCCCGGCGTTCAGCGCCTCGAGCAGCGGCGGGCCAGCGACGAAGGGGCGCCAGGCCAGGCGATACGGCATCCCATGATCCTCGCCCGCGGCACTCAAAAGCGCCCGCGTCAGGCCGCTCTGGTCGCCGACCTTCAACTGCGCCTGGGCCAGCGCTTCAGGGCGTTGGCCGCCCAGCGCCGAAGGTTCGGCCTGCACCTGGCCGGCAAGCAGCAGGTGGCTGGCCAGCACGGTGGCGAACAGGGCGCCCAGGCGCTTGGTCAGGGTCGGCTTTGTGTGCATCATGGCGGCTCTCGAATCATCGGACGGCTTGAGTATGTCGAGGCAACCGCTGCGCCACTATGCCAAACACCCCTCCTTTTCTGCCATGGAAAGTCCGCGTACGGTACTGGTGCTGGCATTCCCGGGGGCTTTGCTGCTCAACGCAGCCGGCCCGCTGGAGGTCTTCGCCGCTGCTTCGCGGGTGCTGGGTGACGCGTTTGCCAGGCAGCCGCCGTACCGGGTGGTGCTGGCATCCCCGGGCGGCGGGCCGATCGAGAGCATCTCCGGCATTGTCGTGCAGACGCGCGCGCTGCTCGCTATCGGCGACGACGAGGCGCTGGACACACTGATCGTGATCGGCGGCCCTGGGGTGACGGTCGTCGAGAAAAATACCGGGGTGATCGACTGGCTGCGCGCACGCGTGCCGAGGCTGAGGCGAGTCTGCTCGGTGGGGACGGGGGCCTTTGCCCTGGCGGCGGCGGGATTGCTGGACGGGCGGCGGGTGGTCACCCACTGGAAGTTCGCCGATGACTTGCAGCGCGATTACCCCACCCTGGATGTCGAACGCAGCGCGCTGTTCCTGCGTGACGAAGGGTTGTGGACCTGTGGCGGCGCCGCGGCGGGCATCGACCTCGGGTTGGCGCTGCTGGAAGAGGACCTTGGCCCCCATGCCGCGCTGGCCCTTGCCCGTTACTTCACGGTGTTCCTGCGCCGCTCGGCCGAGCAGTCGCAACTGAGCGCCACCCTCAAGGCCCAGAGCGACGCGCTGCGCAGCGACCGCGATCAGCGCCTGGTGCGCCTGCATGCCTGGATTGCAGAAAACCTGGACGGGGACCTGCGCGTCGAGCGGCTGGCCGAGCGCTTTGGCATGAGCCCGCGGCATTTCGCCCGCGCCTATGTTTCAGCCACCGGCGGCACACCGGCGCAAACGGTCGAAACGTTGCGCCTGGAAGCGGCCTGCCGGTTGCTCGAAAGCAGCGCCGAGCCGATCAAGCGCATCGCCCTGTCGACCGGCTTTGGCAATGAAGAGCGCATGCGCCGCAGCTTCCAGCGTCAGCTGGGCATCAGCCCGCTGGGCTACCGCTCAGGGGCGCGCACCCGGCAGTTGGAAGGGCAGCCGCCGCTGCAGGGGCAGACCGGCTATCGCCACGATGAAACGGTGCAGGTCGGCTTGTCGCGTATTGCCAATTGATCACGCCTGCAACGCGTCATGCAAAATCGTATGCGGGTGATTTGCAAATGAACTGCATCAGTGTCAGCAGAGTCGCATCCTTCAAACCTGGCAAAAAAGGATGTTGGCAATGAAAGCGATGACTCGACTGTTGACTGGCCTGGCACTGGTCGGTGCATTTGGCGCTTCCTCGGCCTGGGCCGATCAGCCCGGCGCCGACTGGAAGGTCACCAAAGATCAGGCCGAAGTGGCATTGAAAGGTGCCGGCTACACCCAGATCACCAAGATCGAAGCCGATGATGGTCACTGGGAAGGCGAGGGCATGAAGGCGGATGGCAAGCGCTACGAGTTCCAGGTTGACCCGCACAGCGGCAACATCATCAAGGACGAACTGGACAACTGAGCGGATCGCCAAGCGTGCTAGGGCCCGCGCTTTTGCGCGGGCTTTTCATTTGCACCATGTGATCGCCAATAACCCAGGGGCCCCGGTAAACCCTGCACAAGCCCTTGGCGCCGCAGGTAGCGGTTGCTGATCACTCCCACTGAACTCCCTGCGCACGCGCCACGTCACCCGACTGAGAGGCACAGATTCCGGCAGCCGCCGGGTCTTCACTTGCGAGGGACATGACCATGGAACGCGAGCCGAATGCGGCGTCGCCGCCGAGCAGTACCCAGGACCACCTGCATGCCATCAGCGGCGAAGCAGGCGCTTTGCTGAACGAGGCAAAGGTCCAGGGCACTGAGCAATTCGAACATTACCGTGATACCGCAGCCGAGCAGCTCGATTCGCTCAAGCAAGGGGCGCAGTCGGCTGCTTCGGCGTTGGAGGGCAACGACACGTTGGGCCTGTCCCAGTATCTGGGCCAGGCGGCCGAGTACTTGGGTAGTTTCGCCGAGCAGATTCGTCACGAAAGCGCCGAAGACCTGTTGCACAGGGGCTCGCGCCTCGCGCGGGACAACCCTGCGGTGTTCCTGGCGGGCAGCGTGGTCATCGGTTTCGCCATGTCGCGTTTCCTGCGAGCCAGTGCCGGCAATGCACCGGCTGCAGCCACCCCGGCTCCAGTCTACGGCGCCAGCGAGCCCCACCACACCGCGCCGCCCATGCCCGACCGGGCCAGTGACGTGTCCACCCACAAGCCCTATACCCCGGTCGACCCTGTTGGTATGGGCCCCGGTACGCCGGTAAGCGGCGGTCCCCTGGAGCGCGACCCGCTCAAAGGAGGTGAATGATGAACAAGGACCCTGTACATGCTGACCCGTCGTTGCACGCGCCAGTGGAGGACAGCGTCGGGGTGGGCGGCCTGCTGCGCCAACTGATGCGTGAAGTTCCCGAGCTGTTCACCCAGGAACTGGCGCTGGCCAAGGCCGAACTGCAGCATAACCTCAATACCCTGAAAGCCGGCACCGCAGCCGTGGCGGCAGGCGCGATCGTGCTGTTGGCGGGGTTCATCATCCTGCTGCTGGCCGCAGTCTATGCCCTGGCCCTGTTCGTCGCGCCATGGTTGGCCGCACTGATTGTCGGGGCCGTGACCATGATGATCGGTTTAATCATGCTGCAGTCGGGCAAAAAACAGTTCGAACCGGGCCAGTTGACCCCGGATCGCACGCTGCATGCCATGCAGCAGGACAAGCATGCGCTGAAGAGGAAACTGCCATGAGTACCTCCTTCGAAACTGAAACGCACAAGGACCCCGACCTGCTCGAACAGGAAATCAACGCCAAGCGCGAGCACATCAGCGACTTGGTGGACGCCTTGGAGCAACGCCTGAGCCCAGGCCAGCTGATGGACCAGATGCTGGCCTACACCAAGGGCAATGGCGGCGAGTTCTTCCACAACCTCGGCACGACCCTGAAGAACAACCCGGTGCCGACCACCCTGACGGTGTTGGGCCTGGCCTGGCTGGGCCTTAACCAGAACCGCCCATTCAACCCCGGCCCAGTGCATTCCGGGCCGGGCATGGGGGCGAAGCTTGGCGAGGCAGTCGATGCTGTGAAAGGCGCCTTCGTCCATGCGGGTGAAGCGCTGCACGATGCCGGCCACAGCGTCAGCGGCAAAGCGCATGATCTACGTGACCGTGCGCACGAGTTGGGGCGGGGTGCACGGGAATCGGTGCACGGCTCGGCGGACAGCCTGCGTGGGGCAGCCGATCAGGTGAGCGGGCAGGCCAGCGCGTTGAAAGGCCAGTTCGATCACTTGCTCAAGGAGCAACCTTTGGTGCTGGCCGCTCTGGGCATTGCCTTGGGCGCTGCACTGGGGGCGGCCTTGCCCGGCACCCGCAAGGAAGATGAATTGATGGGCGCCAGCAGCGACAAGTTGACCGGCACGCTGAAAGCCCAGGGCGAGCAAGCCAGGCAAGCGGTCACGGAAACGGTCAAGGAAGCAACTGCCAAACCGGCACCCAGCGGCACCCACAGGGCAGGGGACACCGACCTGTCCCAGGGCTTGGGCTTCCCGTCCTGAAGCATCGGGCGCGTGCTCGCCGGTCTACTGACGACGCAGGCGAGCACCGGCCCGTTCATACCAGGTCAGGATAGGCTGCACGCTGAGCCCATGCATCAGCACGCTCAAGGCCACTACCGATAACGTCAAGTCGATGCTCGACGCTGCAACGCTGCTTGGCAGCGGGTGATTCAGTGCGTAGAACAGGTAGTACAGGCTGCCAATCCCGCGTATGCCAAACCACCCGAGCATGAGTCGCTGACGCAGGTCCAGCAGGCCCCCCCAAGGTAGCAGAATGATGCTTAATGGCCGGATGACCACGAACAGCACCCCGGCAACCCACAACGCCCGCCAGTCCCAGTGTTCCAGCAACACCACGCCTAGCAGGGTGAGCAGAAACACCTCCATCGCCCGCTCCACCAGCCCGCCGAACGACAGCATGTCGCCCAGCATGATGCCGGCGGCCACCTGGGTGTCCTCCAGCGCCTCGATATCCCCCTTTACCGCATGCTCGGGGGCCACGTGCTGGTGGCCGACCACCGGCTGCACCAGGTGTTCGGCGGGTGCATGCGGCTCGGCGCTGGAATGGACTTCGGCCTGACGCAAGCCTAGCCCTGCAGCGAACACGGCGAGAAAGCCGTAACCCTGGATGAGGTCGGCAAATACATATGCCATCGCGATCAGGGCAAGTGCCAGGTAATCGTTGGGTGAAACGGTGCTGTCTTCGTGGCGAGTGCGCAAATACAGGGTGAAATGCCCCAGCCCACGCCCCATCCAGTAGCCACACAGCAGCCCGGCAGGCACCGCCCACAACAGGTCCTGGACAAACCAGTCAGTGAGCCATTGAGCGTCCTTGCCATCCTGCAACAGGAGCAGGCCGAGAATCACGAACGGGAAGGCAACGCCATCGTTGAGCCCCGCTTCGCCCGACAGGCTGAAGCGCACACGGTCATGGTCCTGCGCGTCGTTGACCTGTACCAGCGTTGCCAGTACAGGGTCGGTCGGGGCGAGCATTGCGCCAATAAGCACCGATACGCCCCAGCTCATGTTCAAGCCGTAGTGCAGGCATGCGCTCACCCCGCCAATCCCTATCAGCATCACCGGTCCCGCCAGCAAGGCCGCTACCCGCCAGTTGCGGTTGCGCAACGGCAGGCGCAGCTTGAGGCCACTGACGAATAGCGAGAACAGCACCGCCACTTCGGTGAGGTGCTCCATCCAGCCGCTGGCATTCCCCAGGTCGAGTTGCAGCAGCCCCAACCCGCTCGGGCCCAGGGTAATGCCAAGCGCCAGGCACACCACCGATGTGGTGACAGGGATCCAGCGCAGGTAAGAGGACGTCAGCGCCAGCAGCAACAGCACCACGCCAAGCATGGCGACCCAGACAATGAAGCTCATGTGCAGTTGCCTCCGCGCAATCGGGCGCCGGGCCTGAAGTTCAGACTCCTCCCGGCCAATACCCGTTCCGCAGGTTCCGCTGCCGCCGGTCAGCGGCAGGCTTGCAACGCGCAGTCGACTGCGTCGATTTCCTGCGCCTGGAGCTTGTTGCCAACGTTCAGGGTTTATCAGCGGCTGAGCCGATCCGTTGGCCAACGCAAACGTGCCCGTCGAAGAGCAAACGCGCCGTGCGTACAAGCCCACAACGGCCAATCGCGCCATCCTGATGGCTGATCTGGACAGTGAACTCGCCGCTGGGGTGCTCGACCGAAAGCCGCTGGTCGTCCGCTGCAGCGACCTGCGCCAGCCCTTGCGCCACCGAGCCTTCGACCAGGCAGGCAGTGGCGACGCTGACCGCGCCGAACACGCCGATGGCGGCGTGGCAGCGGTGGGGGATGAACGAACGCGTGTTGATCGCCCCTCCCTGGCGCGGCGCCGACACCAGGCACAGCTTCGGCACGTTGCGCTGGCGCACGTCACCCAGGTTCATGCGCGGGCCCGCCTGCAGGCGTATCGACTCCAGGCGTGATCTCAGCCCGCTGTCGCCTTCCAGCACCTCAGGGCGCTCGTGGCCGGTAAGGCCGAGGTCCGCGGCGCGCACTATCACCACCGGCATGCCGTTGTCGATGCAGGTGACCTGCACACCGTCGATCAGGTCACGGCTGTTGCCGGTGGGCAGCAGCGCGCCGCAGCTGCTGCCTGCGACGTCCTCGAAGCTCACCACCAGCGGTGCCGCCGTCCCAGGTACACCGTCGATGCGTGTCTCCCCGGTGTACTGCACCTGGCCTTCGGCAGTGGGTACCTGGGCCAGGGCCAGTTGCCCGGTGTTCTCCATGAAAATGCGCACCGGCGTCAGCGCGCCGGTGGCCGTCACCATGCCGCGCTCGATGGCGAAGGGGCCGACGCCGGCCAGTATGTTGCCGCAGTTCTGGCCGTAGTCCACCCGCGCTTCACCCACCACCACTTGCGCGAACAGGTAGTCGACGTCGGCATCTTCGCGGCGCGACGGGCGAATGATCGCCACCTTGCTGGTCAGCGGGTCGGCGCCGCCGATGCCATCGATCTGGCGTGCATCGGGCGAGCCCATCGCGGCCAGCAGCACACGGTCGCGCAACGCGCCCTCAGGCGGCAGGTCGTCAGCCAGGAAGTACGCGCCCTTGGAGGTGCCACCGCGCATGAGCAGGCACGGGATGCGGGTCTGGGTCATGTTCAGCCTTCCAGGTCGGTGAGCTGGTCGACGTAACGCAGGCCCTTGGCTGCCAGGCGCAGGCGCATGTCGTAGATGTCTAGGCCAAGCTCACCGGCGGCCAGGCGCAGGCGCTTGCGCTCTTCCAGTTCGGCGCGCTGGCTGGCGGCGTCCAGCACGGCGCCGGCTTCGCCGTGGCGGACCACGACCACGCCGTCGTCGTCGGCGACGATGACGTCGCCAGCATTGACCAATTGGCCCGCGCACAGCACGGGCAGGTTTACCGACCCGAGCACTTCCTTCACCGTGCCTTGCGCGCTGATGGCCCGGGACCAGACGGCAAAGCCCATCTCGCGCAAGGCCTGGCTGTCGCGCACGCCGGCATCGATGACCAGGCCGCGCACGCCGCGGGCCTTGAGCGAGGTGGCCAGCAGGTCGCCGAAGTAGCCGTCGGTGCAGGGCGAGCTGGGCGCCACCACCAGCACGTCACCGGGCCGGCACTGCTCGACGGCGACGTGAAACATCCAGTTGTCGCCTGGGGCAACCAGCACCGTCACTGCGCTACCCGCCACCCCCACACCCTGCTGGAGGGGGCGCAAGCCTGTGTCGAACAGACCTTTGCGGCGCTGTGCCTCGTGCACGGTGGCAACCCCAAGCTTGGCCAACGCGTCGATCACCTCTGTTTGCACGCGCTCGATGTTACGTACCACGATGCCGGTCTTGCCGATCAGCGCGCTCATGCCAGGTGCTCCGTCACCCGCGGGAAGACGCTCTGGAAGCCCTCGGCGTAGACGATGTTGCGCGCACTGGTGATGCCGACATTACGCTTGGCCTGCACGCCACGCTGCAGGGCGACGCGGGTGTAGTACTCCCACAGGTGTTCCTGGCCCGCCATGCACTGGATGGCGGCATACTTCTTGTCCCACACCGGGGTGATGTCGAGGAAGGTGTCTGGCCGCCATTCGCACTGCTCCGGCTGGTGCGGCTCGAAGGCGTACACCGGGGGGGCGCCAACGATGGTTTCACCCGGCCGGTAGCCTTCGGCCTGGGCGATGATGCGCGCCTCCTGGGCCAGGTTCATGGCCAGCGGGTGGTCGTAGTTGTACGGGTCTTTCAGCGAGTGGCTGAGCACGAACGCTGGTTGAACCCTGCGGAACACGTCGGCCAGGCGGAACAGGGTGTCCTTGTCGGCGCGCATCGGGTAGTCGCCGATGTCGAAGAACTCCACGCTGGCACCGAGGATTTCAGCGGCAGCCAGCGCCTCGTCGCGGCGTGCGGCCTTGACTTTCAGCTCGGTCATCTCGCCTTTGCGCCACAGCTTGGCCGACTCGCCGCGCTCACCGAAGGACAGGCAGACGATATGCACGGCATGACCCTGCTCGGCATGCAGGGCGATGGCGCCGCCGGCTCGCCAGACGAAATCGGCGGAATGGGCACTGACCACGAGGGCTGTTTTCGGTAATGCATTCATCTGGATTGGCTCCTGCGAGGGGGTGTGTGCAGGATGTCATCGGCGCCAGGCGCGGACTAATGCGTTCCAGTAGTGGGGGTATGCTTTTTGTTTATTGTTGGGGTTTTGCGGTGCATAGTCGCACACTGTGACCCGTGCTGGCAGGAGACGCGATGATCGACACCGACCTACCCAACCTCATGCAGGTGCGCGCGTTTGTCCGCGTGGCCGATGTGGGCAGCGTATCCCGGGCCTCGCAGCTGCTGTTCCGCGCGCAGTCGGTGATCACCCGCGCCATCGCCGAGCTGGAAAAGCGCCTGGCGGCGCCGTTGTTCGAGCGCCATGCCAATGGCATGCGCTTGTCCGAATTTGGCGCTTGCGTGTTGCCACGTGCCCGGCGCGTGCTGGCCGAACTCGATGCCGTGCCGCGTCTGCTCGGTGCGGACATCGCCCTGGAGCCGCTCTACCTGTTTCAGGCGCGGCGCCTGGAAATCTTCGTGAAGCTGTGCCAAACCTTGCACATGCAGACGGTGGCCAGCCACTTTGCACTCAGCCAGCCTGCGGTGAGCTCGGCGCTCAAGGTGTTGGAAGGCGGGTGCGGCAAGCCATTGTTCGAGCGCACCCCGCGCGGGCTGCAGCCGACTCGGGTCAGCCAGGACATCCTGTTTCCGATCCGGCGAGCGCTGAACGAGCTGCGCCATATTGAAAGCGACCTGAGCGCCATGCGCGGTACCGTGCAAGGCGTTGTGCAGGTGGGGGCGCTGCCGTTGGGGCGCTCGCGCATCCTGCCCGAAGCGATTGTTCGTCTGGTCGATAGCCATCCGCAGGTGCGCGTGATCACCAACGAAAGCCCGTTCGACCTGCTCGCGACCGAGCTGCGAGCAGGGGATGTGGATTTCGTGCTGGGGGCGTTGCGGCCGCACGGCTATGCCAGTGACCTGACCGGTGAACCGCTGATCACGGAGGCGCTGGTCGTGTTGGCCCGGCGTGAGCACCCGTTGTTCCAGGCGCCGGTGACGCTGGCCGATGTCGGGCAGGCGCGCTGGGTGCTGCCCCGGGCAGGGTCGCCTGCGCGGCACCTGCTCGACGCCTGTTTTGCCGCCGAGCAACTGCCTGCGCCGCGCCCGGTGGTGGAGAGCGCAGACCTGGCCATCATCCGTGGGTTGTTGCTGCACTCGGATATGCTGGCAGCCGTGTCCGCGCATCAACTGGCCCATGAAATCGCCACCGATGAGTTGCGGCGCCTGCCATTGTCTTTGCCCGGAACCCACCGGGACATCGGGCTGACCTACCGCAATGGCTGCCTGCACGCGCCGGCAGCGGCAGCCCTGATGGCCTGCATCCGCGAGGTTATCGGGCAGCCTTGCCCGCTACCGAATAACGCACCTGCTGGTTGCGGGTCTTCATGAAGTCTTCGGTGCTCTGGCCACGCATGGCGGCGTAGATGTCCAGGTTGGACACCCCAAGCACCGCGCCGAGTTTTTCCAGCACGAAAAAGATCACGCCGTAGTGGATCAGGCCACGCCAATCGCGGCGGCGCAGCAGGTCGCGTTCCTCTTCGGTCAGCCCGGATTGATCGTACAGCGCCTCCGGTTCGGTGAGGAAACGGTGGCGCCACTGCGGCTCGATCAGGCGATGCAGAAACTTGTTCAGGGCGTAACCTTTGGCGCTGCGTTCCAGGGTGTAGGGGTAGGTGCCCTCGAGTTTTTCCACGCCCGCCAGTTGATGGCGCATGTGCTGGCGGTGGCGCTCGTTGACTGGCGCGGGCGCTGCCTGGTCGCGGTTCTCCAGTAGCAGGGTGGCAATACCGGTCATCGACGGCAGGTAGTAGCTTTGGTGCAGCCGCCCGACCGATGATGACAACGCCCCGCGCATGATCAGCCAAGTGATCACCTCGGCCCCTTCCATGCCGCCCAGGGTGGCGTACTCGGCCAGGGTCATTTCAGTCAGGCGTTCGGGGGCATCGACCAGCAGGTCGATGAACTGGGCATCCCATTGCGGGTTGTTGAAGCCACAGCGTTCGCCATGGACCTGGTGTGAAACCCCGCCGGTGGCGACGATTGCCACCTTAAGGTCTTCGGGGTAGCTTTCGATGGCGCGGCGCAGCGCCTGGCCCAGTTTGTAGCAGCGCCGCGCCGTTGGGATCGGCAGCTGCAGTACACCCACTTGCAGCGGCACGATCTGCACCGGCCAGCCTTCATCGCAAGGCAGCAGCGCCGACATCGGAGAAAAGAAGCCATGGTCCAGCGGTTTGTCGCGAAAGAAACTCATGTCGAACTCGTCGGCCATCAGGCTTTCGCCGATGTGCCGGGACAGTGCCGCGTGCCCGCCCACGGCGGGCAGGTCACGTGGGTTGCCGCCCTCGTCGGCCACCGCGTACTGCGTGTCGACACCCAGGGTGAAGGCGCTGTAGTGGTCGAAGAAGAACGAGGTGACGTGGTCGTTGAAGATGTAGAACAGCACATCGGGCTGTTGCGCCTGCAACCAGGCACGGATCGGCTCGAAGCTCTCGAAGATCGGCGCCCAGGCGGCTTCCTGCTGTTTGTCGTGATCCACCGCAAAGCCGATGGTGGGGGTGTGGGAGACGGCAAGGCCACCGATGATACGTGCCATGAAAAGTCCTCTGTTTCAGGTTACCGCACGGCCGCAGCCGGCAGCTCACGGCGCCGGGCGTGGCCGTTGGCCAGGATAGCCAAGGCTGCGACGAATGCCGGCAGGCCAAGGGCGATGAACAACAGCGGCAAGCCCAGGCCCAGGCTGAGCACGGCGCCGCCGATGAGTGAACCGAAGATGGCGCCGAAGCGGCCGATGCCGAGCATCCAGCTTACACCGGTGGCGCGGCACGCCGTGGGGTAGTAGCCCGGCGCGAAGGCGTTGAGCCCGGTTTGTGCGCCGCTCATGCAAAAACCGGCGGCGGCTACGCCGACGGCCAGCAGGCTCGACGCAAGGCCGAACGCGCCAAGCGAAACGATGCACAGCCCGCCCAGGGCATAGGCCGTGGCGATGATGCGGTTAGGGTTGCGCCGGTCCATTGCCCAGCCCACCACCAAGGCACCTGCAGTGCCCGCAATCTGGAACAGGCCGGTGATCGTGGCCGCGCGCTCGATGCTCAGGCCACCATCACGCAGCAGGGTCGGCAACCAGCCCATGGTCAGGTAGATCACCAGCAGGCCCATGAAGTAGGTCGCCCACAGGGTCAGCGTGCCGAGGCGGTAGCGCCCGCTGAACAGCAGGCGTACGGGTGCCTTGATATGGCTGGCCGCCTCGCTGACGACAAAACGGGACGCTTCGGTGAATTGGCCACCCAGGCGATTGAGTGTGGCGGCAATCTGTATGGACGGTGCACCATGCGCCGCCAGGTAGCGTGGCGACTCAGGCAGCAACCACCACAGTAACGGCAGCAGCGCCAGCGGCATCAGGCCGCCCACCAGCAGCACCGAATGCCAGCCCTGATGCGGGATCAACCAGGCGGCAAGAAAGCCCCCCAGGCCAGAGCCCATGTTGAAGCCGGTGAACATCAGGGTGATCAACAGCGAGCGGCTGCGCTCGGGCAGGAACTCCGAAAGCAATGTCGTACAGTTGGGCATTGCTGCGCCTAGCGCTACGCCGGTCAGCAAGCGCAGGGCCGCCAGTTCATACGGGGTGTGGGCAAAGGCGCAGGCCAGGCTGAGCAGGCTGAAACCGGTCACGGCTAGTAATAGCACCCTCTTGCGGCCAAGACGGTCTGCGTAAGGGCCCGCGGCGATGGCCCCAATGGCCAGGCCCACCATGCCAGCGCTCATCACCGGGCCGAATGCCGTCCGTGACAACCCCCAATCCTGCATCAACGAGGGTGCGATAAAACCCATGACGGCGACATCGAAGCCGTCGAACAGCACGATCAGGAAGCAGAGCACCAATATCAACCGTTGGTAATGAGTGATCGGTTGGCTATCGATCCACTCTTTTACATCGACGCTGGGCGTGTGCATGCGTGTTCACCGTTATTGTTGTAGTGGTGACAATTTCTGCGAGCACAAGATAGGACAGGCCGCTAGAAATCACCCCGCCGGGTTACGACGTGGGGAGACTCTAATCGCTGGAGGGGCGGCAGCGCCGCTGGGAAATCTTTAATGAGGGATCGAATTTGGTTATGAGGCTGTCGCACAAGGGCATTTTGCCGTCCGTGGCAGAGGCCGCTTAACGCACGCTGGCTGGGTCTTCAGCCGGCACACCGAAGGACACGTAATACGCCAGCGCCACGAAGATCGCCCCGCCCACCGCATTACCGAGGAACACCGCCACCAGGTTGTGCACCAACTGCCCCCAGCTGAGGTAGCCGGCAAAGATCGCCGCCGGGATCAGGAACATGTTGGCTACCACGTGCTGGAAGCCGATGGCGACGAAGGCCATGATCGGGAACCAGATACCGAGAATCTTGCCGCTCATTTCCTTGCTGGCATACGCCAACCACACCGCCAGGCACACCAGCCAGTTGCAGCCGATACCGGACACGAAGGCATGCAGGAAGTCGGCGTTGGTCTTGCTGTTTGCCGCCGCCAGCGTCTTGCTCAGGTAGGCGCCTTCGGTCAGTCCCAGCAGGTGGCCGAAGCAATAGGCCACGAACAGGGCGCCGAGCAGGTTTGCCACGGTTACCAGCAGCCAGTTGCGCGCCACGTCGATCAGGCGGATGCGGCGGGCGAACATCGCCAGCGGCAGGCTCATCATGTTGCCGGTCAGCAACTCGCCGCCGGCCAGGATGACCAGGATCAGGCCGATCGGGAACACGGCAGCGCCCAGCAAGTTACCGAACGAGGCCCACGGCGCGGGGATCATCGCGCTGACATGGATGGCCAGCAGGAACCCCATGGAAATGAATGCCCCGGCGAGGAACCCCAGGATAAGGGTGGCGCGGGCGGGCAGGTGGGCTTTCTTGGTGCCGGCTTCGATGACTAGCTCGGTAATGCGGGAGGGCGTGTTGACGGACATTTCAGAAACTCGAACGCAAGGACGACGGCCACGCCTTGAGGCGCGCCGCAGGTCGGGTTAACCAATAGCGGAGGGTTGCTGCGAGGTATTCAGGAGGAGGGCAAAACGGTACATCTCGGGGCAACTTCGTAGGGAAGTCACGTTAGCTGAGGCAATTTGCCGCAGTCAAATCGATAGGCTGGATGGGGTGATAGACAGGGTCGATGATGGGTGTTGGCCAAGCCGAACAAGCCGTCGCCCTCGTGTAAAAAACGCTGGGGCGAGTGTATCACTGTGTATCGCAGCACCTTCCTCGACCACTCGCTTACAAATGCCGTCGTCAGCGGATACGTCACGGATACATGCCTCGGGCCAAATGGGCCAACCCGAACGAACAGACCCGACGGCCTGGCGTTCTGGCTCTTTCGCCCTTGAGGCATGACCGCGCGGCCTGGCCGCGCACCTATTCGGAGAAGCACCATGACCCCATTCCCCAACAAGACCCGCCTTGGCTTGCTGAGCATTGCATTGGTGGGCGGTATCAACCTGGCCTCATCGGCGTTTGCCGTCGAAGCGCTGCCCCAGGGTTACCAACTGGCCGCTGCCGAAAAGGCCGGCGAAGGCAAATGTGGCGAGGGCAAGTGCGGCGTCAGCGGGGCCAAGGCAAAAGCCAGCCAGGGCGAAGGCAAATGCGGCGAGGGCAAGTGTGGTGCCAGCGGTGCCGAGGGCAAAGCCGCCCAGGCTGAAGGCAAGTGCGGTGAAGGCAAGTGCGGCGATGCCTCGTTCGCCCGTACCGATGCCGACCACGATGGTCGCGTCTCCCGGGCCGAACTGCTGGCGGTGGCCCCCAAGGCCAACGGCGAGTTCGACAAGATCGATGCCAACCATGATGGCTACCTGTCCGAAGGCGAGGTCTACCAGTTCCGCAAGCACCAGTTCGACGCCAACGGCAACCCGTTCCCGTCCGACCTGTACAGCAAACTGAGCCAGGCCAAGAACTGACCGGCATCCGCACCTCCCCGGGCCAGTGGCTCGGGGAGGGCATCTCGCTGCAAGGACCCGACCATGAACACTTCCCTGTCCCTGCAAGGTGCCGGCCTAGGCCTGCGTCGTGCGCTATTGCCTGAATTGCTGACCATGGACGCTGGGGCCGTGGACTTTCTCGAATGCGCCCCGGACAACTGGATCGGCGTAGGCGGTACTTATGGCGAAGGCTTGGCGCGCCTGGCCGAGCGCTTTCCGTTGGCCTGCCACGGTCTGTCGTTGTCGCTTGGCGGCCCCGCACCGCTGGACCACGCCTTTCTGCGCCAGATCCGAGGGTTCCTTGACCGCCATCATGCACCGTTGTTCAGCGAACACCTGAGCTACTGCGCCGACGACGGCCACCTCTACGACCTGATCCCCATGCCCTTCACCGACGAAGCCGTGCGCCACACCGCTGCGCGTATCCGTGACGTGCAGGATGCCCTCGGGCGCCGTATCGCGGTGGAGAACATTTCCTACTATGCCGCGCCCTATCAGGCGATGAGCGAAATCGACTTCCTCCGCGCGGTCCTCGACGAGGCCGACTGCGACCTGCTGCTGGACCTCAACAATGTGGTCGTCAATGCCTGCAATCACCGCTATGACGCTGCCGATTTCCTGGCCCAGGTGCCGGCCGAGCGTGTGGTATGCCTGCACGTGGCCGGGCACTACGACGAAGCGCCAGACCTTAAGATCGACACCCACGGCGCACGCGTCAGAGATGATGTCTGGCGCCTTCTGGCCAGCGCCTATCAGCACCTGGGTCACGTACCGACCCTCCTGGAGCGTGACTTCAATGTGCCGCCGCTGCCCGAGTTGCTGGCTGAAGTGGACCACATCCGTACCCTGCAAACTGCAGCACAAACCCCGGAGGTGCGTCATGGGTGAAACCCTGCGCGAGCAGCAGCTGTGCATGGCGCGTTTTATCCGTGACCCCCTGGCCAACGCACCGCCGCCCGGTATCGAGGTACGGCGTCTGGCGGTGTATCGGCAGCTGTTCTTCGGCAATATGCAGTCGCTGCTGGCCGGCAGCTTCCCGGTGCTGCATGCCAGCCTGGCGAGTGAGCAATGGCAGGCGCTGATTGAAGACTTCTACGCCAGCCACCGCTGCCAGACGCCGTTGTTCACCGAGGTGGCTGGCGAACTGGTTGATTACCTGCAAGCCCGGGACGACCTGCCCGGCTGGGTAGCTGAACTGGCCCACTACGAGTGGATCGAGACCGTGCTGTTGCTCGCCGACGATAGCGAGCCTGCGCATGACCCCGAAGGTGATCTGCTCGATGGCGTGCCGTTGCTGTCCAGCGTGGCGGCGCCGCTAGCCTACATTTGGCCAGTCAGCCATATTGGCCCTGGGAGCATTCCCCTGCAGGCACCTGCTGAGCCGACATTGCTGCTGGCTTGCCGTGGTGCCGACCACAAGGTCCACTTTTCGCGCCTGGCGCCGTTGGCTCATGCGCTGTTGGTGTCGTTGCAAACGCAGCCGCTCAGGGGGCGCGAGCACTTTGCGGCGCTTTCAATGCTCGCCGGTATCGAACTGGAAGTCATCGAATCTCAAGGTGTGGCACTGTTGCAGGCCCTCAAAGCCCAAGGCGTGGTTCTGGGCACTGGGGAGGCAGAAAACGGCATGGGTCATTGATAGTGCAGGGCTCTGTGGGAGCGGGCCGTGTTACGTCGGCTGTATCAGGCGCTTGCCGGCGCCAGGCCATTGAGCAGCAAGCGCACCGAAGAAGCCGTCGCGGCGTGGTAGTCGATGCGCTGCTTCGAGCCCCCGGCGGCATGCCAGCCCATGTTGATGCACGACTGCGCATTGAGCTCTTCCAACAGCACCTTCGACGCGAAGGGTCGGCCTGCGGCACCTTGGGCGCCGTTGGCGTTTCACGTGGCAGATCGAGCAGCCTGCATCAGGCTGCGCAGCCACCGCGACGGCTGTGACCGATGCTGGCGTGCAGGCCCACAACGGGCAAGCGGGTAAACCCGCTGCCACAGGTAGAGCATTGTGCTTCAGATTCGTGTTTCGGCGACCGGGCCCCGATCACGCCTTCAGGGATAATCCGTGCGAATGATGTTCAGCAGGCACAATGTTGCGGGCGACAGCCAGGCCTCCTCGCGATAGATCACCCCAAACGTACGCCGCATGCAGGCCCCTGGGATCGGCACCTCGCGCAGCCTGCCACCCGGCCGGTCAGGCCCGAGGTTGCGCCGTGACAGCAGGCTCAACAACCGGTTCTCGGCAATCAGTTGCGGCAGCAGCAAAATGAAGTTGGTCTCCACCTGCACCCGTGGCGGCGGCTGGCCGTGGTCCTTGAGCAAGGCTTCCAGCCAGCGCCGGGTCGATACCTGGTTCGACGCCAGCACCCAGCGATGCCGAGCCAGCGCTTCCAGGGTCATTGGCCCGTCGAAGATCGGGTGATCGGGGCTTGCGACGATTACCACGTCGTCGTCGATGACCGGGTGGTTGGTGAAGCCGGGTTGGCGGTTGTCGAGCGGCGCCAGCATTAGGTCGATGTGCCCGGCCAGCAAGCTATCGCGCAGCATGTCGTTCATGCCGATCTTCACATCCATGGTGACGTCGGGCGCACTGCGCAGGAACCGCGACGTGAGCGACGGCAGCAGCAGTTCGGCCATGGTGGTCGATACGCCCAGCCGCACATGGCCGGTGATGCCCATGCTGAAGTCGATGATCTGGCGTTTCGATTCATCCATGCTGCGCCGCAAAATCTTCGCCCGCTCCAGCAGCAGCGCACCGATTGGCGTCAGGACGATGCGCCGGCCGGTGCGTTCGAACAGCTCGGCGCCCAGTTCGTCCTCGAGCCGGCGGATGCACTTGGACAGCGCCGATTGGGTGCGGCACAGCGCTTCGGACGCACGACCGAGGTGGCCGAGCTCGGCGATGGTTTCAAAGTAGCTGAGGTCGCGGTAGTCCATTGGCCAATCCTCTGCGGCTGCGAGCGAGCGGCCAATGTGCCAGAACCTATTCCCCGGATTCAACGATCGCGGAAAATTAGCACTTGGACCGCGGCCGCGTGGCTGACCAACAATGCCGGCGAGCCAGGTATGCAGTGCATGCCTGAGCCTTTCTGCCATTGTGTTCAGCCAGGTGTAACCGATGTCCGAATCGACTTTAGTTTCCTACCAATCATTGCTTGCGCAGGTGAGCGGAATTTTCGCCGGCTACCTGCCCGCCGACGACGCGCATTACGTCGCCACCTGCCTGGTTGACGCCGATGCACGTGGCGTGGCGTCCCACGGCATCGGCCGCATCCCGGTGTACACCCGGCGCCTGCGCGAAGGCCTGGTCAATCCGCGCCCGCAGTTGCGCGTCGAGCGTGGCGAGCAGGCGACCGCGCACCTGCACGGTGACAATGGCATGGGCTACGTGGTGGCGCGCAGGGCCATGGCCGAAGCCATCGCCCGTGCCCAGCGCTTCGGCATCGGCATGGTGCTCGTGTCGCACAGCAACCACTTCGGCATGGCCGCCAGTTACCTGCAACAGGCGCTGGATGCCGACCTGGCCGCGCTGGTGCTGACCAACGCGCCGCCGTTGATGCCGGTATGGGGCGCACGCCAGGCGTTCCTTGGCACCAGCCCGTTTGCCTACGCCGCACCGGGTGCGACGCCGCTGATGCTGGACATGGCCACCTCGGTGGTGGCGTTCGGCAAGATCCGCCGCGCGGCGCGCCGCGGCGAGCCGATCCCTGCCGACTGGGCGCTGGATGCCCACGGCCAGCCCACCACCGACGCGGCCGCCGCGCTCGACGGCGTGGTGCTGCCCATGGCTGGGCCGAAAGGTTCGGGCCTGGGGCTGATGATGGAGTCGGCGGCGGGGGTGATGTCGGGCTCGGCTTTCGGCGGCCAGGTGCGCAACCAGAACAGCGACTTCACCCAGCCGCAGAACGTCGGTCACAGCTTCATCGTGTTCCGCCCCGACTGCGCCATGGCGTTCGATGCCTACCGCCAGCGCGCCGATGCATTGGTCGAACGCGCCAAGGCGCTGCCGCGCGCGGAGGGCTTCGACGCCATCTACATGCCCGGCGAGCGAGAAACCCTGGCTGCCGCCCAGGCCTGCGCCGAAGGGCTGCAGGTCAGCGCGCAGGACCTCGACATGCTGCAACAGGAGGTTGCCCTGGCCCGCCAGCACGCGGCCTGACGCTGCATCGCTGCACACCGCCAGACCGGCGGTGCCCATAACAACAATAACCGGCATCCGTACCGCGGATGTTTTTGGAGGACGCCTCATATGCTGACCCTTCTGGGTGGTTCGATGGTCGCCACATTCATGGCGCTGATCATGACGCGGCGCATGTCTGCGCTGGTGGCGCTGGTGGTGGTGCCGATCGCCTTCGGCCTGATCGCCAACGGCGGGCACATCGGCCCGATGATGCTCGAAGGCCTGCTCAAACTTGGCCCTACCGCGGCGCTGCTGATGTTCAGCATCGTCTACTTCAGCCTGATGACCGACGCCGGGGTGTTCGATCCAGTGGTGCGCGGGGTGGTCCGCGTGGCCCAGGGCGACCCGTTGAAAATCTACCTGGGCACCGCGGTGATGGGCATCACCGTGGCCTTGGATGGCGATGGCACCACCACCTACATGATCTGCGTGTCAGCGTTGCTGCCGATCTACAAACGCCTGGGGCTGTCGCTGCAGTACATGGCGACGTTGCTGGTGATGTCGATCGGCATCATGAACATCCTGCCTTGGGGCGGCCCGACGGCCCGCGCGGCATCGGCCCTGCACCTGGAGGTGGCCGATGTGTTCGTGCCGCTGATCCCGGTGATGGCCACAGGTTTTGCCTACAACCTGGTGGTGGCGCTGGTGTTCGGCCTGCGCGAACGGCGCCGGGTCGGTGTGCTGTCGGTCGAACAGTTCCAGGCCATGAAGCGCGACATCGCCCAACTGCCGGACTACCGACGCCCGCGCATGCTGTGGCCGAACGTGATCCTCACCGTCGCGCTGCTGGTGGCGCTGACTGTCGGCGTGCTGCCGTTGCCCATTTTGTTCATCACCGCAACCGCGCTGGCCCTGATGATCAACTACCCGAGCCTGGCCGAACAGAAGGAACGTTTGAGTGCGCATGCCTACAACGTGATGTCGGTGGTCGGCCTGATCCTCGCTGCCGGGGTATTCACCGGCATCCTGTTCGGCACCGGCATGGTCGACGCCATGGCCAACGACCTGCTCAAGGTCACCCCCGCATGGCTCGGGCCTTACCTGGCGCCGGCCACGGCGCTGTTCAGCGGTGTGGCGACCTATGCGGTAACCAACGACGCGTTCTATTTCGGCATGCTGCCGATCCTCGCCCAGACCGCCCAGGAATACGGCATCAGCGCTGCTGAAATGGCCCGCGCCTCGGTGCTCGGTCAGCCGATGCACCTGCTCAGTCCATTGGTGGCATCGACCTACGTGCTGGTCGCGCTGCTGGACCTCAACTATGGCGACAACCAGCGACGCTGCATGCCCTGGGTGATAGGGCTGATGGTGGTGATGCTGATCAGCGCCATGGTTTTCGGCGTGCTGCCGCTCAAGGCTGGCGTGGCCTGACTCAACCCTTCGTAAAAAGGAAGTTCTCATGACCTATACCGTTCTGGTCACCGCACCGACGCTTGCCGCCGCAGGCCTGGAGCGGCTCGCCGCGCGCAACTGCCGGGTGCTGTTCATCGAGCAGGGGCAGGGCGCCGGTGAAATCGAAGCCTTGATAGCCCGCGAGCCGGTTGATGCGGTGATCTCTCGCACGCTCGACCTGACCTCGGCGGCGCTCCAGGCCAGCCCGCGCCTCAAGGTGGTGTGCAAGCATGGCGTCGGGGTCGGCAACATCGATGTCGATGCCGCCACCCGTTTGGGCATCCCGGTCTTCGTCACGCCGGGCGCCAATGCCCAGTCGGTTGCGGAGATGACCCTGGCGCTGATGTTCGCCGCGGCCCGCCGCGTGCCGTGGATGGACCGGCAACTGCGCCAGGGGCAGTGGGCCCGTGTGCAGGATGGCTTGCAGTTGAGCGGTCGCACGCTGGGTTTGGTCGGCTTCGGCCAGGTAGCGCGGCGTGTGGCTGCCGCCTGCCAGGCCATCGGCATGTCGGTGGTGGTGTACGACCCGTTTCTGCCTGAAGGCGCCGCGTTGGAAGGTGTCGAACGGGTAGAGCGCCTGGACCAACTGTTGCCGTTGAGCAACGTGCTCAGCCTGCACGTCCCGCTGACCGCGCAGACGCGGCAGTTGATCGGTGCTGCCGAGCTGGCGGCGCTGCCCGTCGATGCGCTGTTGATCAACACCGCACGTGGCGAAGTGGTCGACGAGACCGCCTTGATTGCCGCCCTGCGCGAGCGCCGGCTGTTCGCTGCCGGGCTGGACACCATGGCCGTCGAGCCCTTGCCGGCAGACAGCCCGTTGCTGCAACTGGACAACGTCGTGCTCACCCCCCACGTCGGCGGCTCGACGCCGGCCGCGCTGGCGGCCATGGCCCGCGATGCCGTGCAGCACGTTCTGGCTTACCTGGACGGCGAGCCCGGTGTAGCCGCTTGCTGCGTAAACCCCCTTGTTTTCAACCGTTGAAACGGAGATTCCCATGACTGCATCCACTGCAAGCCAATGGCCTGTCGGCTATCGCATCAACCCACGCGTCGCCCGCCTGCCTGAAGACCTGGTCGAGCAATTTCGCCGTATCCCGGTGGCCGTTGCCGGCGACTGCATGGGCCGCTGCATCGGCGCCCGCGGCTTGCGCGCCTACCATGGCGACTTGTCGCTCAAACTGTGCGGCCCGGCCTTTACCCTGCGCGTGCGCCCGGGCGACAACCTGATGGTGCACAAGGCATTGATGATGGTGCAGCCCGGTGACGTGTTGGTGATCGATGGCGGCGGCGATGTCAGCCAGGCGGTGATCGGCGGCCTGGTGCGTACCACTGCGCTGCGGGTGCAACTGGGCGGGATCGTCATCGACGGCGCCGTACGTGACCTCGAAGAGTTGGCCGAGGGCGTGGTACCGGTGTTCGCCGCCGGCCATACCCACCGTGGCCCGAGCAAGGACGGCCCGGGTGAAATCAACGTGCCGATCGCTTGTGCCGGCCTGTGCGTGATGCCCGGGGACCTGGTGCTGGGGGACGGCGATGGCGTGATTGCCATCCCGGCCGAAGAGGCCGCGGCCTTGCTGCCCAGGGCCCTGGCTCACTTGGACCGGGAGGAGGGCATCCGCGCAACCAACCGCCTCGGCACTGCAGACCCTGAACGCTTCGATGCCTTGCTGAGGGCCAAGGGGTTGCCGGTTTGAAGGCGGGAGCGGGCTTGCCCGCGAAGAGTCCACTGCGGTGAGTGGCACAAGCTTCGCCCGTGCTCGCGGATAAACCCGCTCTACAAGGCCTGCGCACGCCTCAAGACGTTGATCAAGACACTGGCCCGCGTAGGGACCGTGTTGCATCCGACATTGGTAAGTGCATTTTCGCACCACGCACGCTGGGTTATCCTGCGGGCCTACCGTCGTTGCCGAGATTGCCATGTCGTCAGCTGCCGTGCAGGCCCCTCTGAAACTCGCCGATCGCGATTCTCGCCATTCTGCCCAGGTGCTCAGCCTGTGCTTGCCCAGCGATGTGGTGCTGTATCTTTTGCTACCCATGTATGCGGCGGATTTCGGCGTTACCCTGGTGCAGGCGGGCATCCTGCTGGCGGCCAACCGCCTGGTGCGCATCATCGGCTATGGCTGGGTGCTGCGCTTCTATGCCCGCCAAGGTGATCGCGCCGCCTGCACGCTCGCGGTGGTGGCAGCGGCCACCTGTGCACTGGGCTACGCCACCCTGTCCGGTTTCGCCGCGTTGCTGGTGCTGCGCCTTGCCTGGGGCCTGTGCTTCGCCACCTTCAACCTCAGCACGCAAACCCTTGCCACCGCGCAGGCCGAAGGTGCTGCACAGCGCGCCGGGCGCTCGCGGGCAATCATCTCCATCGGGCCGATGCTGGCCTTGCCGCTGGCGGCGCTGATGGCCCAGGCCTGGGGGCCGCGCAGCGTATTCCTGGTATTGTGCGTCAGCTGCCTGTGCAGCCTGTGGGCCGCCCGTGCGTTGCCCGGCAGACCCCATGCACTACTGGCCAACCGTGGCCGCCGGCTGCGCCTGCCGGACAGCATCGCCACCTGGTCCTTCGTCGAGGGCGTGGCGCTGGATGGGCTGTTCATTTTTGGCCTGTCGCTTTATGCGCAGAGCCATCTGGGCAGCCAGGGTGTGCTGGCGGCGGGTGTATTGATGGCAGTGCGTTACCTGAGCGAGATGCTCTTCAGCCCCCTTGGCGGTCGCCTGGCTGACCGCTTCGGCGCGTTGCGCATGCTGGTGGTGCTGTCGCTGGCGACCGCTGTCGCGCTACTGCTGTTCGGCAGCCACTGGCTGTTCATCGGGGCATTCTTCGTGCTGGTGTTGCGTGCCCTGCAGCTGCCGCTAGTGGTCACGCTGGTGGCGCGGCGCTACCCCGAGGGGCGTATCCAGGCGCTGGCGGGCAATGCGGTGTGGCGCGATATCGGTGCCGGGCTGGGCCCGATCCTGGCCGGGCTGTTGCTACCGATTTTCGCGCCACTGTGGGTGTATGCCGTGGCCGCGCTCCTGCTCAGCCTGACGGCACTGGGTTGTGGCTGGGCCGGCCGCGGGGTTGTTCAGCGGCGATAGTAGTGGTGGTCGGCCTCGTAGCGGTGGTGCGCGGCCCGGTCATGGTGGCGCTGCCATTCGCGGCGGCGTTCGGCGTCGCGGCGCGCCTGCTCGCGGCGCCATTGCTCACGCCGCCAGTTTTCGCGGCGCCAATCGTCGCGACGGTCATGCCGGTAGCCGTCGCGGTAGTAACGGTCATCGTGGGCCAGCAGTGTGGCGGGCTGCTGTGCAGCCACACTCGCCAGGCTTGGCCAGGGGTTGTTGGCGTCCTCGTCTGGGGCCTGCACGGGCATGGCTTGGGGTGTGTGAACAGGCGCTGAAACCTTCATCGGTGTTGCGGATGCCGAGCCCATTGCCGCGAACGCGAACAGGCCGAGGAGCACTATCCGTGGGACATGGATTTTCATGAGCGAAGACAACCTCTGCTGGAAATCGGGACGTTGGGCCATGCAGTAGCGGGCCAGCCTGAGGGCTGCCTGGCGAACCGTATGTGCCTGATCACATAGACCAGCAAACAGGAAAAAGTTCGGGAAAACCGCTACTTAAAAGCCAACGTCACACGGGCGGCGGCAGCCGGAACGGGCTCAAGGCCTGCCGAGAGCGGTATACTGCGCGCCTTTGCCAGTGCCTCGGAGATTGTCATGCGGCAGGTTTTACTCATCGTCGATGTCCAGTCCACCTTCAGCCCGCCGGAGTGGCTGGTCGATGGCGTGCGTGCGTTGTCGGCGACGATCCCGACCATCGCCTCGGTCGAGCTGCATGACGAGCAGGTGACCCCGTTCCAGCGCCAGCTCGGCTGGCACCCCGCAGCCGAAGACGAAAGCCTGGTCGAAGCGGACAAGGTGTTCATCAAGCACGGTTATGGGCAGACCGCCGAAACCCTCGATCACATCAGGCAGCTGGGCGTCGAGCGGGTGCTGGTGTGCGGGTTGCAGACCGAGACGTGCGTGCTGGCCGCAGGCTTCGCGCTGTTCGATGCGGGGTTGATGCCGACGCTGATCACCGACCTGACGGTGGGGTCTTCCCTGGATCGCTCAGGCAAGATGGGCATCGAACTGTGGAAGCACCATTTCGGCAATGTCACCACCCGGGCCGAGGTGCTGGCCGAACTCGACCCCTGAGCCCGCGGCAGGCTGGTCGCTGATCCAGACCAGCGGGCGCGACGGGTCGTTGCTGGCCATGCGCTTGAAGGTGTCCGATTCGAGCATGGCCTTGAGCTGCCTGCCCAGGGCCAGCAGGCGCTCGGCGAAGCCTGGGCTGAGGCTGCCGCTGTCTTCCAGCGACAGGCCGCTGCCGTCCGGCTGGATCGCCAGGTGGTACTGGCCGTCGCCACTGCCGCAGAGGCCAACCGTGTAGCGTGGGCCGAGCAGGGCGGCCAGGCGTTGCTGTACCAGGGCGAGCAACGCAGTGGGGACTTCTTCTTGCAGCATGGAGGGGTACCTGCCAGGCGAATTCTAAGGGAAGCCAGCTTAGGCAAGTGGACTGTCAACTTGGGTTAAGCCGGGGTAAAAGCGGGTAATACCTGCAGTCAGAAGGTCTGCCCCAACGAGAACTGGAAGATCTGCGTTTCGGCGTTATCCGGTTTTTTCAGCGGGGTGGCCAGGCTGAAGGTCAGCGGCCCCATCGGGCTGTACCAGGTCACCCCAACCCCCAGTGACACCGCCAGCTGGTCCAGGCCCACGCTGCCGCAACCTTGCGTGGTAGACAGGTAGCAGGTGTCGGAATAGACGTTGCCGGCGTCGACGAACACCGAGCTGCGCAGCTGGCGCTGGTCCTTGATGAAGGGCATCGGGAAGATGTATTCGGCGCCGCCGGTGATCAAAATATTGCCCCCCAGCGCATCGGTGTCGCGGTCGGAATAATAGGCCTGGCCGGCGCTGGCATAGGTGCCGGTTGCCGGCGTGTTGCGTGGCCCCAGCGATCCATCCTTGAAGCCGCGTACCGAGCCCTGGCCGCCCGCCGTGTAGTTCTCGTAGAACGGCAGGCCGTCGGTGGCGCCGTAGCCATTGCCGTAACCCAAGCTGGTATGCAGGCGCAGGGTGCTGCGCTCGCTCAGCGGCAGGTAGGTCTGGCCGTTGTAGTCGAGTTTGTAGAACGACAGGTCGCTGCCGGGCGTGGTGGCCATCAGCGTCAAGCTCTGCGAGTGGCCACGGGTCGCCAGCACCCCTTTGTTCAAGGTCGACTCGGACCAGCCGATCGAGGCCTTGAGGTTATTGAAGCTCTCGCCCTCGCGCTGGATGAAGTCGTAGATCTCGTCGGCGCTATAGGTGCCGGGGGAGATGTCGTCGTGCTGCAAGGTCAGGCCATAGGTCAGGCGCGAAGTTTCGCTGATCGGGTAACCGAGGCTGACGCCTGCGCCATAGCTGTTGATGGCGTAGTACGAGACGCCGTCATCGTAGTAATCGCTGTAGTCGGTGCTGCTGTAGAACAGGTTGTAGCCCAGGCTGACGCCATCTTCGGTGAAGTAGGGGTTGGTGAAGCCGAAGTTGTACTTGGTCTGGTATTCCGAACGGGTCAGGCCGATCGACACCTTGTTACCGGTACCGAGGAAGTTGCTCTGGCTGATCGAACCACCCAGGATCAGGCCCGCGCTCTGGGCGAAGCCGACGCTGGCGGTGATCGAGCCGGAGGCTTGCTCTTCGACGCTGTAGTTGACGTCGACCTGGTCGTCGGTGCCCGGCACAGGCGGGGTCTCGACGTTGACTTCCTTGAAGAAGCCCAGGCGCTCCAGGCGCGTCTTGGACTGGTCGATCAGGTAGGTCGACGCCCAGCCGCCTTCCATCTGGCGCATTTCGCGGCGCAGCACTTCGTCTTCGGTCTTGGTGTTGCCGCGGTAGTTGATGCGGTTGACGTAGGCACGCTTGCCCGGGTCGACCACGAACATGATGTCGACGGTGTGGTCTTCATCGTTCGGCTGTGGCACGCCGTTGACGTTGGCGAAGGTGTAGCCTTCGTTACCCAGGCGACGGGTGATCAGCTCGGACGTGGTGGTCATCACCTTGCGCGAGAACACCTGGCCTGGCTGCACCAGCAGCAGCGACTTGACCTGGTCTTCCGGCACCTTGAGGTCACCGGACAGCTTCACGTCGCGAACGGTGTACTTCTCGCCTTCGTTGACGTTGACGGTGATGTAGACGTGCTTCTTGTCCGGGGTGATCGACACCTGGGTCGAGGCGATGTCCATGTTGATGTAGCCGCGGTCCAGGTAGTAGGAGCGCAGGCGCTCCAGGTCACCGGAGAGTTTCTCGCGGGCATACTTGTCGTCGTTCTTGAAGAACGACAGCCAGTTGGTGGTCTTCAGCTCGAACAGCTGCGACAGCTCCTCATCGTCGAACACGGTATTGCCGACGATGTTGATGTGCTGGATGGCAGCGACGGTGCCTTCGTTGATCTTGATTTTCAGCGCGACGCGGTTGCGCGGCTGCGGCACTACCTCGGCGTCGACCTCGGCCGAATAGCGGCCCTGGGCCACGTACTGGCGCTGCAGCTCGTTACGCACACCTTCGAGGGTGGCGCGCTGGAAGATCTCGCCTTCGGCCAGGCCCGACTGTTTCAGGCCCTTCATCAGGTCTTCGGTGCTGATCGCCTTGTTGCCTTCGATCTCGATGCTCGACACCGACGGGCGCTCGACCACGTTGATGATCAGGACATTGCCGTCACGGTTCAGCTGGATGTCCTGGAAGAAGCCCGTCTTGAACAGCGAACG
>Ga0213824_1000171_pt1 | contig 56055 bp, 58 predicted proteins | sample MC6MC0906MG_FD_179892 | JGI IMG/M metagenome (GOLD analysis project Ga0213824, IMG submission 179892) | Enriched soil aggregate microbial communities from Iowa State University, Ames, United States - MC6-MC0906-MG | ecosystem: Environmental > Terrestrial > Soil > Unclassified | place: USA: Iowa...
TCGTCAGCGCCTACATCGACCAGGTTCCGGAATTGCTGGAGGCTGCCCACGCGGTGGCGCTCGAAGCCGGTATCGAGTCACAGATCAAACCTGTCCTGAAGATTGCCGAAGCCTACTTCCTGCAGCCCCCGCATTTTGTGGATGGGCACGTCGGTGTGGACTGCCTGCTGGATGAGGCCTACCTGGCGCACCGCCTGGTGGAAGAAGTGAATGACCTGTATATCCGCCATTTCCAGCAGCCGCTGATCCCCTTCGATACCACCATGGCCAACCTGATCGCCCATCAGCTGATCGGCGAGGCGTTCGCCAACCAGCTGGACGAGGTGGTGCACCATTCGGTGGATGAAATGCTCAATGACGAAAGCTTCGCGGCAGAATCGGTTGAGGCCTATCGCGATACCTTGAGCAGCCCCGAAACCGGCGCAGCCTGGAAACGCTGGCCTTGCCTGTCGCGGCAACTGGGCGTCGAGTTGGGCCAGCCGGCCTGATGTACGCCAGCACGCCCATGGGAATCGGCTCCAACTGATCGGCTAAGCATCAGGGATAGATTTTTCTCGCCTTCCTTTGGGTAGGCATTTCCCCTGTCAGGCGAGGAAGAATCAATGAGCATGACCACCAGGCAGTGGGCTACGCCTCCAAGCCAGTGGGTGGGCGGCAGCCGGGCCATCAACCTGTACGGTACTTGGCCCGGCTCGCCCTCCATCAGCGTTGTCGAAGAGGACCAGCCTTAGCACTCTGCAGCAGTACGCACACGCCCCTCAATGCGACGTTTGAAGCCGCGCTGCTCGATGATCAGGCGCGAGCCGGCACTGCGTTGGGCGCGCCCCCAGTCCTCAAGCATTTCAAGCACCGAATGGTCGATATAGTGCAGGTTGGCCAGTGGCACGTGCAGCTGCGTGCCCGCAGGCACTTTGTCCAGCACCTGGGTCAATGCAGGCACCTTGAGGAAGGTTGCCGCGCCACTGAGCCGCAGCTCCATGTGCCGGGGCTTGTCCAGGCTGACCAGGTTGATCTTCAAGCGCGCCGCCTGAAGTGCCAGCTTCAGCAAGGTGAGCGCGAAGCCCAGCAATACGCCTGTCAGCAGGTCGGTGAAAATGATCGCCAGCGCGGTTGCCGCGTAGGTGAACATCGGCATCCGGCCGTACCGGCCCAGGCCACGAAACGCCTTGAAGTCCACCAGCTTGATACCGGTGTACACCAACACGCCCGCCAGGCTCGCCACAGGGATCTGCTGCAGCACGCTGCTCAGCACCACGACGAACGCCAGCAGCCACAAACCATGCAGAATGGCCGAGGCACGGGTCTGCGCACCTGCTTGAACGTTGGCCGAGCTGCGCACGATCACCCCGGTCATCGGCAAGGCACCGAGTACGCCGCACAGCATGTTGCCGATGCCTTGGGCCGACAGCTCGCGGTCGAAGTCCGAACGCTGGCCGCTGTGCATGCGGTCAACAGCGGCGGCAGACAGCAAGGTTTCGGCACTGGCGATGAAGGCCAGGGCGAAGGCGGCGACCAGCAGGGTAGGGTCCGCGAGCTTCATCAGGTCATCCGGGCGGATCCAGTCAATGGCCTGGGAAAGGTCCGCTGGGACCTCCACTCGGTTCACCGGCAGCGCAAGCCACATGCTGATCAGCGTCATTGTCGCCACGCCAAGCAGGGCACCAGGAATAAAGCGCAGCTTTTGCGGCCGTATGCGCTCCCAGCCCCACATGATGGCGATGGTCCCCAAGCCTAGGGCACCGGCTTGCCAGCCGGAGCCTGCGCTTTCCAGCGGCAGGGCAGAGGCCAGGGTCGCCGGAAACTCCAGCAGGTTCTGCATGCCAGAAGGCTGCGGTGCTGTGTCGAACATCACATGCACCTGCGACAACACAATCAGCACACCAATACCGGCCAGCATCCCGTACACCACGGCCGGAGCCGTCACGCGGAACCAGCACCCCAGGCGCAGGCGCCCGGCCACCAACTGCAACAGGCCCGCCAACAACAGGATCGGCCCGAGCATGGCCACGCCGTGCTGGCGTACCAGCTCGAATACCAGCACCGCCAAACCTGCTGCAGGGCCACTGACCTGAAGTGGCGAACCCGCCAGGAAGCCCACCACCACACCACCGATGATCCCAGTGATCAGGCCTTTGGCCGGTGGCATACCCGAAGCGATCGCGATGCCCATGCACAAGGGCAGGGCCACCAGGAACACCACCACCGATGCCAACAACTCTCGCGGCAGCGCCGCTTTCAACTGTGTAATGTTCACCGTGTTTCTCCTTTCTCTGTCACACGGCCATTCCTCTGGTCGTGGGCACGTTGGCCCCTGACGAACGCGCAGGCGCGGGCCGCCAGCGAGCATGCCGGCAGGGCAGTCAGGGAATTCAGGGCAGCCGAAAGCCGCGCCACACCCCGCGGGGTGCAGCCGGCTATCAAGGTTCTAGCTGTGGATGGGTCGCTTAGTAGCGGCCTCTCGGAGTGGCGCAGGGGACCGGTTCACCCGCGGCCAGGGGCATGAAGCTATCGCTGGCAGCGTCGTAAGCTTCGATCTTGCTGGTCTCGATGTCGTAGACCCAGCCGTGGATATACAGCTCGCCGGCTGCCAAACGCGAGGCCACCGACGGGTGGGTACGCAAGTGGTGCAACTGGGCGATGACGTTTTCCCGTGTCAGCACCTGCATGGTTTCGTGCTCGCTGCCGCAAGAGCAGTTGTTCTCGACCACGGTGCGCGCCACTTCAGCGTGCCGCAACCAGGCGGAAACAGTCGGCATCTTGGCCAGTGATTGCGGGTTGAGCACCGCACGCATGGCGCCGCAGTCGGAGTGGCCACAAATAATGATGTGGTGCACGCCCAACGCCGACACGGCGTACTCGATGGCGCTGGAAACGCCGCCGTTCATCTGGCCATACGGCGGCACCACGTTGCCGACGTTACGGGTCACGAACAGGTCGCCAGGCGAGCTCTGGGTGATCAGCTCGGGGACGATCCGCGAGTCGGCGCAGGTGATGAACATGGCGCGCGGCGTTTGCGCGGTGGCGAGCTTCTTGAACAGCTCTTGCTGCTCGGGGAAGACGTCATGGTGGAAACGCAGGAAGCCGTCGACGATGTGCTTAAGGGCGGCATCGGCGCTCTCCGCGGGGGCCTGCGGAACGACCTTGGATGGGTCCTTGACGGGCATGATTCATCCTCTTGACGGTGTGTAGGTAAATCCATTTTACCGGTGAAAGATTCTGGCTATGCGAGGAATTAGATGACACGCACAGGCCATAGATCACAGTCTTCGTGGACTGGTTTCCTACGCTAGCGGGGAAAACTTAACTGAAACTTAATTCGGAGGCTCTAGAACGGGTGTTCCAGATATAAAAGGCGGGAACTGAATAATAGCAAAAAACCATCAACTGCCAAGTACCATTACTGTAATTATTCGCTGGCATGAGTGGTACTGGGGTTGGAGTGCCCCGGCTTACCGGGGCGTGCGGTTCCACACCAGCCAAGGCCGGACCACCTCGTCCAGCTGCGCCTGCGGCACAGCGCCGAAGTAGCGGCCATCGAACGACAGACGGCTGTAATCGGAGAGCATCAGCACCTCGCCATTAGCCAGACGAAACTGCGCCGACTGCGGGTGCGGCATGGGGCGGCCGCTGGGGTCCTCCTGCATCGGCTGGCTGCGCGCCTGCAACTGGCCGTTGACGCTGACCCCCTCGGCGGCGATCAGCACATCGTCACCCGGCACACCGGCCAGGCGCTTGAGCATGCGGATATGGCCTCCGGTGCAGGGGCCGCTTTTCAGGTAGCCGCGCTCATGGGCCAGGCGGAACACTTCCGTTGCTGGCGGGCAGAACATTACCAGGTCGCCTTTCTCTGGCGCCTTGTCGACCACCCAGTAGATCCCTGGCGGAAAACTGCTGGTGACGTTGATCCGCGCACCGCCCCACAGCACCAGAGGCAGCGCGCAAAAGGCCAGGATGGCTAACGCCGCGAGCAGGCTCAGCGGCCGCTTCATGCTGGGTTGGCCGCGCTACGCAGCTCGATGGTGCGGTCGCTTTCACGTGGCGCAGGCACCTTGGCGCGGGCCAGGAAAACCGGGTCCTGGAAGTACAACGGCTGCTTGCCGTAGAACGCCGGGTAACCGGCGCAGTACACCACCATGTCGCCGGCTTCCTCGATATTGCCCTGGCTGTCCTTGCGCGGGCCGGGCATGCGCAGGGCCTCGTCGGTGGTCAGCAGCGGCCGCTGCACTTCCTGGATGGTCCGCGACACCTGGCCCAGCAGCGCACTGGAGCGGCGCCCGCTGGTGGTGATCTGCTCCTTGACGATGGTGGTCTGCCCGGTGAGCTTGGACAGGTGCTCCGCCGTCTCCACGCGGTTCGGCGGGTAGGCGTTCTGGATATGGCAGTTGGAGGTGATGCTCTCGTTCTGCCCGTAGAATTCCTGCAGCTGCGACAAGTCCTGGATGATCAGGTAGCACTTGATGCCGTAACCGGCAACGAAGGCCAGCGACTCCTGCATGATGTCCAGCTTGCCCAGGCTCGGGAACTCGTCGAGCATCATCAGCAGGCGGTGCTTGTAGTGCGCCTTGGGCCGGCCGTCCTCGAAGTCCATCTTGTCGGCCAGCAGGCGCACGATCATGTTCACCAGGATCCGCACCAGCGGGCGCAAGCGCGCCTTGTCGTTGGGCTGGGTGATGATGAACAGACTGACCGGGTCGTCGTGGTTCATCAGGTCACGGATCTTGAATTCCGAGCGGGCGACGTTGCGCGCCACGATCGGGTCGCGGAACAGCGACAGGTAGGACTTGGCGGTGGACAGCACCGAGCCTGCCTCTTCCGCCGGACGGTCGAGCATGTCGCGCGCGGCAGAACCCACCAGCGGGTGATTCTGGCCATCCAGGTGGCCGTAGTGGGTCATCTCCTCCCACAGCTCGTTGATCGGCCGTGACGGGTCGGCGAGCATGGTATCGAGCGCCGGCAGGCTGGCCACGCCACCCTCGTCCAGCGAGCGATAGCATAAGTGCAGGATGCAGCCGACCAGCATGGCCTGCGAGGTCTTCTGCCAGTGGTCGTTGAGGCCCTTGCCGTCCGGGTCGACGATCAGCGTGGCGAGGTTCTGCACGTCGCCCACTTCGAACTCGGTGCCCAGGCGGATTTCTTCCAGCGGGTTCCAGCCCACGCAGCCATTGGCGGTGGCCGGCTCGAAGCGCAGTACCCGGTTGCCGGCATGCTGCTGCCGCCAGCCGGCGGTCAGCGCCCACAGCTCGCCCTTGAGGTCGGTGATCACCGCGCTGTGCTTCCACGACAGCAAGGTCGGGATCACCAGGCCGACGCCCTTGCCGCTGCGGGTCGGGGCAAAGGTGAGGATGTGTTCAGGGCCATTGTGGCGCAGGTAATGCAGCTTGTTGCGCTTGTCCAGCCAGGCACCCACGTAGACCCCCTCGTCGGCCAGCAGCCCGGCGCTCAGAATGTCCTTGCGCTCGCCCCAGCGGGCCGAGCCATGGAGGAACGCATTGCCCTTGGCGCTGTTGTTCATGATCAGGCGGATCACCACCAGCGCCATCATGCCCACGCCACTGACCAGTACGCCCAGCGAGCCTGCACGCATCAGCACATCCTGATACTGGCTCGACCAGTTGCCAGCCCACACCAGGATCATCCACGGGGCGTATACGCCGTTGAGGTTCGCGCCCAGCGCTGCGTCGTACTGGAACAGGTAGGCGAAGTACTGTGTGGCGGTGGCAAGGCCCGCCAGCAGGAAGAAGATCGCCAGCAAAGCCTGCCAGGTACTGCCGCTGCTGCGCTGGCCACCGCGTATCTGCGGGCCGACGGCGTTGTTGTGTTTCATGGGTTCGCTCCGTGAACGAAGGAATGGAAAGTGAGAGTTCTGGTTCAGGGCGATGAGGTGCGCGAACGCCCGAGCTCCTGGGCCTGGCTGCGCCGCTGCGCCTCGGTCAGGGAGCGCTCGGCCTGACGCTGCAGGCTCCACTGTTCGGCAAGCTCGGGCTGTTCGGCACGCAGCTTGCGCACCGCCAGCTCTTCGAGCAGCGGAGTGTACAGGCCCATGCCGTGGTGCAGGTCCTGCACCCGCTCCAGGCGCAATTGCAGCTGCTGCAGGCGCGCCTGGCAACGCTGGTTGGCCTGGTCCCAGGCCGCGCGAGTGGATGGCAAGGCAATCCAGCCAGGGCGCTGGGCCAGGTTTTGTTGCAGTTGCGCCTGCTGGCGATCTACCAGGCCTTCCAGGCGCTGCTCAAGGGCGGCGCACTGGTCGGCCTTCTGCTCGACGTATTCGCCCAACGCCTGGTTGTACCGCGCCTGCACCGAGCCGCCCTCAAGCAGGGCCATCTGCTCGGCAGCCAACGCCTGCGCCTGGGCTTCGAGGCCAAGCCCGTCGTCACCGTGCGGGAGCTTCACTTTCTTCGAATCGTCCATGGGCTCGTGCTTCATATCAGGAAGAGGTAACCGGCCTTGGCCATCGGGATGCGGATCAGCAACAGCGCCACCAGGTGCAAGGGGTAATAGGCATAGAACAACCAGCGCCAGCGCGGCAGCTTCGGCTGCAACCACCCGGCTGCCAGCAGCAAGGGCAGGGCGGCGAGCGCCCAGGCATTGCCGTTGATCGGTGATAACGCCGCCAACGAGAGCGCGGCCCCGGCAGCCGCTACAAGGTTCGGGCGCCGCACGTACCACCCCACGCACAGCCCCAGCAGCACAGCTGGCCACCAGAACTCGACCAAGGCTCCGCCGACCACGAACACACTCAGCGCCACAGCCCAGTAAAGCGGCTGCCCCGCCGACGCGCGCTCACAAGCGGCAGTCGCCAGGGTAATCACCAGCAGGGTGAACAGGATGTTCAACGGGTAGCCGCCATACAGCAGCCCGCCCAGGGCGATGAAAGGTGGCGTCGCCAATACGCCGAACAGGCACAGCCGCAGCGCGGTGCGGCGGTAGGCGCCGTTTACCCCCGCACCCGGGCGCGCCAGGTTGTAGGCCAGTACCACTACGAACAAAGGCATCGCCAGCCGCCCCGCCTCGAACAGGTAAGGCAGGGTCTCGTTGAACAGGTACTTGTTCACGTGGTCGCCGGTCATCAACAACAACGCCAGCCATTTCAATGCCTCCAGGGCACCGTCGGCCAGTCGCAGGCGAGGCAGGGCGAACGCAGGCTGCCCTTGCCGCGCTGCAACCGCACCGGCCACATGAGGCTCACTCACCGGCGCATCGCCTGGGACAGGCCCACGTCGAGCTCCAGTTTCGGCGCCAGGTCGCGGGCCACTTCACCAATACCTTTCTCATTGACGATCGCGGTGCTCTTGCCCACCTGGAAGTTGCGGCTGGGGTCGACATCGCGGCGATCATGGATGACGAACTGGTCGGTCTGGCCGACCTTCTGCAAGATATGGTGGTCGTCCATGTCGACGACCATCCCGCTGGTGGCCTTGCGCCCGGTTTGCGAGGCTTCGCCGATGCTGGCCGACGGGTTGAGGCCGCGGGCCTTTTCTTCCATGGCTTTGAACGAGTCGCTGCGCTCTTGGGCCAGGGTATCTTGCTGTTGGCCTTGCTTGAGGTCCTTGGGGACTGGCACGGGTTTCAGGTTGAGCCCTTCGATGGCGTTGCTATCGGGTCGAGAGTTACTCATCGACTCTTGCAGCGCTGTGCTTTGGCTCATCGCCTTGGCCTGCTCCATACGCTGCAGTTGAGCGTCAAAGCCATTTTGCTGGTAGGTCTCTTTAGCCGCAGCTCGGCTGTTCACGCCAAAGAACTCGGCAGCGCTGTCCTTGATCTTTCCCGCCGCCTCACTGAACCATGCGCCCACCGTTTCAGCGCCGCGCTGGACTCCCAACTTGCTCAGCGAGTTATCGTTTTCAAAAATCACACCCCGTCCATTGGTCGCATGATCGAAAGGATGCGCCTGGCGATCGAAGACATTGATCGTTCCGCGCTCCATCGGGAAAGGCGTATTGTCCAGCTTCTGGTAAGAGCCGTCGGTCCCTCGGGTGAACGCATCCTTACCGTTGATCAGCCGCGAATCGATCAGCGCTTCCTGGACCTTCTCTGGTTTTTTGATGACATCGTTGTACTGACCGATGCGTTGCAGGTCCTCCTGCTGCATCGGTTTCATCTCGATGCCGGCCGTCTGCAGCCGGTCGTACATCACCGCAAGCGGCCCTGCCGCCAGCACGTCGTCTTTGTAACCACCCCCCACTTGCGAATGTGCACCTGCGAACTGGATCTCTTCAATACGCGAATTGTCGTCGTTGCGCAGGGCGCTGGTCAGGCGGAAAGTGTCACGATATTCATTCGCCGCCACCAGATGGGTAGTCGAATCGACGTTCTTGCCGATTTCCAGGTTTTTGCCCAAGTGGGTATCCGACATCGCGTTACCGTAGGAAGCCACGGTATCGAAGATGCCAAGTTTGTTCACATGGGCTTGCCCCGGCGGGATCAGAAATTCGCCAGTAGCCTTGCCCTGCTCATCCAGCTTGGGTACACCACGCTCGATAAACTCGTTGGCCAGCGCGCGGGACTGCGCCGCACCGCGGCTGAAGCCGACAATATTCACGTCGATCTTCTGGTCCGGGTATTTATTGTGGAAGGCCACGATGGCGTCGTAGGCTTGCTCGATGCGTTCCTGGCCACCCAGCCCGGTACCGCCCTCCAGCGCCGAGCGAGCAGAGGTTTTGCCCTGGCTGCCAACCCCATCGAAGTAGACTTTTTCCGATTGGCCGGAACGGTCCTGGGCATCGTACTGCTGCGGGGCATGCCCTGAGTTACGCGCCAGATTGGTGCCTTTGGCCGTGTCCAGCTCAAATAGCCGGGCTACGTTGGTCTGCGTGCCTTCAGGCGCATTCAAGTCTTTGTTGTTTCCGGTGCCGTCGAAATACACCGTAAAACGCATTGCGTCGCCCATCTCATATCCCTATGTTGCTGGGTGGGTAAACCATAAATCTGCGGTGGGATTGTGACCCGACTCAGACCCCTGGCTTGTTCAGGGTGACGATCAGGTCGTGGACACCATCACCTGCCGCACCTATCAGGTCCGTGCAGAACTCGCGGCCTTTATAGAGCAGCGGCGACCCTTCGAGGGAGTCCGCAGCGCCATCGACGGCAACACCGCCGAAGTGCTCACCCAAACGCTCGACACTGCGATTACGCGCCGCAGGATCATCGTAGGGTTTTTGATACCAACTGGAGATCTGATACTCGGCGCCTTCTTTCTCAAGCCTGGTGTTCAGATGGGTAGCCAGAGCGATCAACGACTCGCGGATCAATGTCGGGTCAACCTTCTGGGCCTGCATGAACGCTTCCACGCGCGCCTGAGCTGCGGCGATCAGGTCGCCATGGGTGTAGCCCTTCATTGGGGGAAAAACCCCATCGGGCAGCTTCATGCCAGGGGTATAAGGTTGGTACTGGCCTTGGTTGTCTTGCATGGAAATCTCCTTGGCTTGAAGCTCAGATGAAGTGGCAGGCAGGAGCACGCAGGCCCCTAGCACGAGAGGTATGATCGAGGTCAGGCGCAGCCTCGACCAGAGGCCCTTTGTGCGGCAATAGGCGTTGCTGATAATGGATGCGTTCGCACCGATGGTTGTACCGTTCAATCTCATTCTCCCTGCCTGCGCCTCGCGGCGGTTCCTTGTTCAATGTCGTTGCGCGGCCAAAGCCGCCTTGCGTGGACCGAAGAATACCGATAAACCTTTGGCCAGGGGCCAGTTGCCACCGACTCAGGAAGCCTGCTTATTCAGGGTCACGATCAGGTCATGCATGCCATCAACAACGCTGCTGATATAGTTGCGCAGGAAGGGCCGGAGCAACAAAGCTTTCACCCATGTCGGCGACACGTTTGCGGCTCATAAGCTGAATCTCCCTCACCGACGCATCGCCTGAGACAAGCCCACGTCCAGCTCCAGTTTCGGCGCCAGGTCGCGGGCCACTTCACCAATACCTTTCTCATTGACGATCGCGGTGCTCTTGCCCACCTGGAAGTTGCGGCTGGGGTCGACATCGCGGCGATCATGGATGACGAACTGGTCGGTCTGGCCGACCTTCTGCAGGATATGGTGGTCGTCCATGTCGACGACCATCCCGCTGGTGGCCTTGCGCCCGGTTTGCGAGGCTTCGCCGATGCTGGCCGACGGGTTGAGGCCGCGGGCCTTTTCTTCCATGGCCTTGAACGAGTCTGTGCGTTGCTGAGCATTAGGGTCGAGTTGTTGTCCCGGCTTGGCACCTTGTGGAACCGGCACCGCTTGTAGCTTCAGCCCCTCGATGTAATCCGTATCGGGTCGCGAAGCCTTGAGCTCGCCGGAAATCGTTGCAACCTGTTCCTGCGAAACGGCACTCAACTGCGCACGAGCCTGCTTCAGGCTGTCCATGGTTTCAGCGTGCGCGTGCTTTTTGTCTTCCAGGCCCAGGAATTGCGCCGATGCCGATAGCGCCTGACGCCCGACGTCCGCTATACGGCTACCTATCCCCTCGAATCCGCGCACCAAAGCACTACGACTAAGCTTGTCATCATTCTCGAAGATGACGCCCCGCCCATTGGTCTCATGATCAAAGGGCTTGTCCTGGCGATTCAAAGGATTGAAGAAGCCTTGCTCCATAGGGAACGGCGTGTTGTTAACGGCCTGAAAGGAGCCGTCCTCTCCACGAGTGAAAGCCTTGTTACCTTCCTTAAGACGCGAATCAATCAGCGCCTCCTGGACATTTTGCGGGTTCTTGATCACCTCGTTGTACTGCTCGATGCGCTGCACGTCTTCCTGCTGCATCGGCTTCATCTCGATGCCAGCCGACTGCAGCCGGTCGTACATCACTGCCAGTGGCCCGGCCGCCAGCACATCGTCCTGGTAACCACCGCCAACCTGCGAGTGCGCGCCAGCAAACTTCAGTTCCTCGATGCGAGAATTGTCGTCATTGCGCAGGGCGCTGGTCAGGCGGAATGTATCGCGGTACTCGTTCATCGCCACCAGGTGGGTGGTCGAGTCGACGTTCTTGCCAATCTCCAGGTTCTTGCCCAGGTGGGTATCGGACTTCGCATTCCCATAAGAGGCGACGGTGTCGAAGATCCCCAGTTTGTTCACATGGGCCTGGCCTGGAGGAATCAGGAAGTCGCCTGTGGGTTGCCCAAGGCCATCCAGTTTCGGCACGCCGCGCTCGACAAACTCGTTGGCCAGCGCGCGAGACTGCGCCGCGCCGCGGCTGAAGCCGACGATGTTCACGTCAACCTTCTGGTCCGGATACTTATTATGGAAGGCCACAATGGCATCGTAAGCCTGATCGATACGCTCCTGGCCGCCCAGGCCAGTACCGCCTTCCAGCAGGGAGCGGCCCGTGGTATTGGGCTGGCTGCCAACCCCATCGAAGTAGACCTTTTCCGACTGCCCGGACCGCTCATTGCCATCGTATTGTTGAGGCGGCTGCCCAGAGTTGCGGGCCAGGTTGGTGCCTTGAGCGGTGTCCAGTTCGTACAGACGGGCGACGTTGGTCTGCTTATCTTGAGGAAAATCCAGATCTTTGTTGTTGCCGGTGCCGTCAAAGTACACCGTAAAGCGCTTGGCATCGCTCATGTCATGTCCCTATGGATGATCCCGCTCCGAGGCAGGATCATCTCTCCAAAGTCATCGCGTAGCGTGTCAGGAATTCTGTTTGTTGAGGGTTACGATCCGGTCACTTACCCCGTCACCGGCAGCACTGATGAAGGCGCTCAGGAAAGCGTCGCTCTTGTGCAGCAATGGGGAGCCCTTCAACGAGTCGCCCGCTGCACGGATGGCGAGCGCACCAAAGCTTTCACCCATGGCAGAAACGCTTTGTGCGCGTGCAGCAGGGTCGTCGTACGGCTTCTTGAACCATGTTGCAATCTGGTATTCGACGTTTTGCGACTGGAAGGCTCGGTTCAGATGATCGGCCAAGGCGAAAAGCGTTTCTTTGGCCAGCGTCGGATCGACGTCATTGGCCTTCAGCACGGCCTCAACCCGCTTGCCTGCCGCCTCGATCAGATCCTCGTGGGTGTAACCCTGCATCGGGGGAAAGACGCCATCGGGCAGCTTCATGCCAGGGGTATAAGGTTGGTACTGGCCTTGATTGTCTTGCATGGAAAACTCCTTGGCGTGGACGGTAGAAGTAGTGGCAGGTAGCAGCACGCAGGCCCCCAGCACGAGGGGTACGAGCGAGCCCAGACGCAGCCGCGCCCAGAAGCCCTGGGTAGTGCGCGAGGCGTTGCCAGCAAAGGCTGCGCTGGCGCCGAAAGTTGAACGGTTCAAACTGTCTCTCCCTGCATCCGCCTCGCGGCGGGTCCTTGTTTCAATTCGCCGTGCGGTACGGGCCGCCTGGCATTCGTCGAATGCATACCGCGACTGCTGAGACCACGGCTTTCATCAATTGCTCCCAACAACCAGGCGACGTGGCACATAGGTGGACGCGCCGGCAGGCGCCGGCGTTACGGCGGGCTGTGCAGCGGCAGTGTTTACCACCGGTTCCACGGCAACCGCCGCCACTGGCGATTCGCCAGGTACGTCGGAGGTCACTGCCCCCTGCGCCACCTGCTGCGTGGCAAAGCGCTCATCCAGCCAGTCGGCCCACCAGGCCGCACGGCGCATCACCTGCTGGCGGTAGCGGGCGTTGATTGCCGGGGTGCGCGAGTGGTAGTTGGCCACCCGCGTCCACAGGTCGCCGCGGTCGTTGCGCACGTGGCCGCGCAGGCGCCAAGCCGCCAGGTCATAGGAGTAGCAGCCGCCCTGTTCGACATCTTTGGGGGTGATGCCGTAGCGCGAGAGTTCACGCAGGTATGAGGTGTTGAATTGCATCGGCCCGACATCGTAGGTGCCATTGCTGTTGCGCACCCACTGGCCCGGCTTGCCGCCCTCCTGGGCAGCCACAGCAAGGACGATGTTCACCGGCAACTCGTACTTGACCGCCGCCATGATCGAACAGGCGACCGGCTCGCTGAGCGCAGGAGGTGGAATGTCGGCAACGAACGGCATCGTGGTAAGCCTCAGATGACCTTGCCGAACTTGTTGTTGATCGACTTGGTCTTGTCGGAGTCGGCCGCCTCACATTGGTCCAGGAAGGACTGGCGAGCATTTGAAGTCCTGCTCAGCTTGATCTTGCCTTTCTTCCTTTCGACGATGTTGAAGTAATCGGCAACCGGGTCTGCGCAGTTATCCACCACCCCAGCGCCCTGAAGCATGCCCCACATGCACATCACGGTGGCACACGGGTCTTTCGCCTCGGCGGGCAGGGCAATGGCCAGACTGGCGGCCAGGATGGCGCCCGGAAGAACTTTAAACTTGCTCATGAGCACTCCTTGTTCAGGTGTTTTCCTGTTTGCTTTCACGGTAGGCCGCCACTTCGGCGGAAGGGTCGAAGTTGCGGCTCGAAGAGCTGGTATCCAGGTTCGGGCGCGTGTTACCGGCATTCGAACTGACGGTTTGTGCGGCAGCCTGGCTGGCCGTGGCCTGGCCGGCAGCAGACGGCTCCTTGCCACCCGCGCCAAACGACTGAGTGGCGCCGATGTCCTGGCCAGTACGGCCAGCGGACGCCGTTTTGCCGGAGGTGCTGGCAGTGCTACTGCCCGCTGCGCCTACCTTGGTTTGGCCATTGCTGCTGGTACCGGCACTGCCAGGTGTACCCTGACCACCCGCACTGGCGGCCTGGGACTGCCCAGCCGAGCTGCCAGCGCCTGCGCTGCCCGCCGTCGAGCCCGGCGAACTGCCAGCACCGCCGCCCGCAGAGGCCCCCGCTGAACTGCCTGCGGAACCGCCCCCCGTCGAGCCACCCGAGCCACCTTCGGAACCACTCTCCGCCGCGCCGCCTGAACCGCCGCCTGAGCCGCCCTCAGCCGAACCGCCAGATCCATTCGAACCGCCGCCAGACTCCTGCCCACCCGAGGCGGCCATGGAGGACAGCGCAGAGCCCATACCACCGCCACCCATTCCGGAAGCTGCGGACGCCAGCCCCATGGCACCACCCAGCGGGCTCCCGCCACCGCCGCCGGCACCGCTGCTGCTTCCTCCGCCCAGCAAACCGGACATGTGCGAGGCTAGATCGGCGCCGGCCGAGGAGCCGGACGAACCGGACATGCCCTTGAACGCCGAATACATGGATTGACCGGCACTGGCCATGCCGCCCAGCATCGATGCGCCGCCCGACATGGCGGCACCCGCCATGCGCGTGGCAGTCTGCGCGGTGTCCTTGGCAGCGCCTGCCATTTGCCCGGCACTGAAAGAGCCGACGGCACCGGCAGCTCCACCACCACCCGGAATCAGGCCAGCGACCATGTTCGGCAATGTATGGATGAGCATGGAGAGCACCAGGGCAACCACACAGATCACCAGAAGCTGGTCGACGCTTGCACCGTTCTTGATACCGGCCAGATGGTCATTCACCAGCGATGTGGCGATGCCGATCAACAGCGTCATGGTCAGGATCTTCATGGCCAACCCGGCAATGGTGCGGAAGTAGCCCAAGGCGATATCGGACGTCCAGCGCGAGCCGCCGAACCCCAGTACGAACATGCCGGCGTAGGCCATGATCCATGCAGTAACCAGCACCAGCAGTACGTTTGCCGCCACCGTGGCCAGGCACACCAGAATGATCAGGCTGACCAGCACGATCGCCAGGCTATCGATCGGATGCCATTTGCTCAGGCTTTTGAACGACTTGTCGAGAATGTCGAATGCGATGTCGACCGGTGTGGAAGGGTTGAGTAACTCCACCCCGCCGGCCTTGGAGCCAATGGTCATCATCGAGGTGATGATGCTCATCGCATAGCCTGGGCCGTTTTGCAGCAACCACAGGAAAAACCCGGTGAAGATGCAGAAGCGGATGAACTCGGCAAAAAATTCGCCGATATCCGCCTTGCGCATCGCCATGAAACCGAACGTCCAGACCAGCGATATGGTCGCCAGGGTCCAGAACAGCCATGTTGCATAGCCATTGATAGTCGCGGCCCACAGCGTCGACGCATTCTTGAACTTGTGGACAACGGTATTCAGTACCCCCGCGTCGGCTGCTGCTGCCGTCTGCGAAAGCAACAGCAGCGACAGCAGAGCGATGAGCCAGAGGGCGCGCTGTTTCATGGCTTGAAGCCTTCACTCTTGCTACGGTCGGTCGGGCCGCCCATGTCCCAGAAATCCTTGGAGTGCTGATCCTGCTCCTTGGCTTTCTGTTCGGCCTCGGAGTCGCCGCAGCCGCTAAGCAGCAGGGCGGTGAAGGCGGCGAGAATGGCAGCGGTCAGAGTACGTTTCATGGTTTGAATCCTTCGCTTTTACTACGGTCAGTCGGGCCGCCCATGTCCCAGAACTTCTGGCTGGCGGCTTCTTGCATGGCCTCTTTGTCTGCATCGGCCTGCATCTTGGTGGCAACGGCGTTCTGCTGGGCCATCAGCAGCGAGCGAAGTTGCAGCAACTGGTTGGCCTGCTGGCTGGCCAGCTGGTTGGCGACACCGAGGGCTTTCATCTGGCCATCAGCACTCTGGGCTGTCTGTTGAAGCTCCTGCAGCCTGGACGAATCGGACGCGAGATTCTGCTGTTGCTTTTCAAGGCCCAGCAACATGGCATCGTTGGCCTTCTTTTGGCTCTCGCTGGCCAGCTCCTGGATCTTGTCGAGCTCGGCGCGCTGCTCATCGGAGCAGCCTGCCGAGGTAAAGCAAGGGCTGCTCTTGTAGTAATCCAGGTCCTGGAACTTATCGAGGTAGCTGTCCAAACTGCCGATCTGCTGCTTGTAATAGGCCAGGGTATCCGTCGTTTTGATCAGCTGGTTGATCGTTCCCTGCGCCTCGTCCCAAATGTATTGGGGCACCACACTGTTCTTCAACATGTTGGCGTACTGTTCTGCCTGGGTTTGCAACTGCTGACCCTGCACCGCGTAATCTTCGATCTGCTGGAGCGTCTGAGCCATGCTCTCGGCATAGTTCAGCTGGTTGTTGACCAGGTTCGCGCCGTCGATCACAGGGATGCCGGCGTGAGCCTGCAGGGTCAATCCAATACCGGCCAACAGCGCGATGGCAGGTTTCAACAAGGGCATGGGCTTCATGTTGCTCTCCTTGGCAGGGTTCATCAGTAGTCGAAGGACTGGTAGGGCTTCGAGAACGTCAAGTCCTTGGTCACCATCACGTTGAAGCGATAGCCCGGACGGATTTCCAATGTGGGCGCGATGTTCAGGTTCTTCGCGATCATCTGCGCGGTCACCTGGCCCAGCTGCTGGCCAAGCGCTTCGCTCATGGCACTGCTGGCGGTCTCCCGATCGCTGTTGTCGCTGCTGGCGCGGTCCTGGCTGAGGCTGATACCGGCGACGATGCCGGACATCAACAACGCCGAACCGAAGATGCGCACATAGTGGTTGTTGGTCTGGTCATGCAGGCCGGCATAACCGGCGGAGTCAGAGCCCGGCATGGCGCCGATGTCCATGGCTTTACCGTCGGGGAAGACGATGCGCTGCCAGGCCACAAGTACCCGCGACTGGCCGTAGGAAACGTCGCTGGAATAGCCACCGATCAGGCGCGAGCCCTGCGGCAGCAGCAAGTGCTTGCCGGTCGCCGTGTCATACACGCCCTGCGAGATCTGGGCGATGATCTGCCCAGGCACTTCCGAGTTGATACCGGAAATCAGCATCGCCGGGATCACGAAACCTGCACGCAGTTCGTAAGGGCTGCGTGGCGCTTCCATCTTCGCGTCCAGGTGCCAGCGGTCGACATCGCGGGCGCCGGCGAACTGGTTGTAGTCCTTGCCGCTGCTGCCCGAAGCGCTCATCCGGAATGGCGAGTCGCTCTGCGCCGCGGCACTGCTGCCGCCTGCGCCGCCACCGATCAGGCCAGAGGAACGCAATTGGGCCATGCGCGCTTTATAGGCAGCAGTGGGGTCGCTTTGCGCCTGCTCCTGCAAGCGTTGCCGAACCGCAGCAATGCGCGCCACAGCTTCCTGCTCGGTCAGCGGGCCACCGTTATCGGTGCGTGAACTGGCGCTGGAGCCCGCACTGCGCGGGGCATGGACCTGCACGGTACTGCGTGCTTGAACGGCCTCCTGGAACTGCTGCATTTTTACCCGGCGAATACGCTCCAGCTCTGCGTCGTTTGCGGCAGGTGGCAGGTTACGCGGCGGCATGGGTGGGGCGTCGAGGTTGCTCGGGCGCACCACCTGCAGGCCGGCGGGCTGAACCTGAGTGTTGTCCAGTGCCGGCAGAACCGGCGGCTCGGCCTTGCTGGGGATGATGCCGTCGGCATCGATGCCGCTGATCTGCTTGGCGAACACGCTGGCGTTGCCAGCCTTTTCCGCTTCCTTTTCCGCCGGTTTGTTCTGGTTCTCGGCGCGATCGGCCGCCACCAGCAACATGATCAGCAGGAAGATCATGGCAGCGCCGCCGATGATGTACATCGGCCAGTTGTTCACCCGCCGCACACCGCTGCTGCGGTTCAACTTTCCGGGCGATGCGTCCGGGGACATGACATCGTTCATGCTAGTCATTACCCATCACTCCTTGCGTACCCAGGCGCCGGCTGCCATCAGGCGGCCGTTCTGCACCGCGTAGACACGGCTGAGCGACTCACGCCCCACCAGCAGGGTGACCCGGAACAGCTCGCTGTCCTTGGGCGCATCGACGATGTAGTTGACCGCCAACGGCGCAACGGTGCCGGCAGGCAGGGGTGCTGGCTGCGCCTTCGGGTCGAACTCCTGTACAGAGAAGCCCGAGGCCCGCAGCGTGCGGACCAGGGAAGCCCCATAAACGTCCTGGGTGTCCTGATTGATCCGCAGGTGCGTGCTGGCCGGCGGGTACACCACGGCCAACTGGCGCACGCTGGCGAAGGCCAGTTGCTGGTTGATCGCCGGCGTGGTGCGCTCGGCGAAGTTGCCATACGGGCCACTGGCGCAGCCGACGAGCCAGAGGCTGGCGAACAGGGCGATCCATGCGCGCATCATCATTTACCCCGCTGAATGGTGATACGGTCCTGCGACTTGCCGACACCGGCAACCAGGATGGCCTTGTCGAACACGGTGTCGACGATGTAGCGGTCACCCTGCACGCGGTAGTTGACCATCACGGTCTCGTCATCCTTGAACCAGCCACCGTCCTTGCGCACCACCAGCAGCGACGGCGCTTCGGTCTGGGCCATGCTGCGCGGCATCTGGATGATGGTCTTGCTGCCGTCGTTGTAGACGCGCACCGGCTTCCACGAGGTGTCGCCCTCGACCGTGTAGTCGAAGCTCAGGTTACCCAGATACTCGCCGGTTTCCGGGATGGTCGCCTTGCGGCGCTCGGTCACTTCGCGGTTCTTGATCAGGTTCCACTTCGCCAGTGCTTCTTCCGGGTAGGTGAAGGCCACCTGCGGCATGTACTGGGTACGGTGCGAGCGCAGCTTGAAGTGGTAGGTGCGGCGGTTGGTGGTGACCACCAGGGAGGTCTCCAGGCCGACATCCATCGGCTTGATGATCAGGTGCTGCACTTCGGTTTCGCCAACGCCGGTAATGGCCGGCTCGACCGTCCAGCGCGCGGTGTCGCCGAGGTTGATCGAGTTGACCTGCTCACCGGCCTGCAGGGCGATGTCGCAGACCTGCAATACCGCACAGACGATGCTCGGCTGCTGGGCACCGTAGATGAAGCGGGCAGTGCCATCGCCGCCATCCACGGGCTTGATGCCGGTGGCGCTGGCTTGCTGCCAGCGCTGGGAGATGGCGAGTGCGGCCTTCTCCTGCGGGGTCAGGGCCGGGTTGGCATCGGAGAAGTACAGATCGGCCTGGCTGGTTCCTGGCGCGGCCTGCGCGAACGCGGGCAGGAGTGCCGCGAGCATGGCGCAAAGGTAACGGTTCATGGTCGGTCCTTCAGAGTTGCTTGGACCAGGAGAAGTCGCGCACGTAAGTCCCGATCGGGTTCATCCTTACTTGCTCTTCACTGGTCTGGGTAGTGGGTTCGGCGGTATAGGTGGTCACCAGGGCGCGCCAGTTGGCCTTGCCCTTGATGATGCCCTGGCGGTCACGCGTGACTTCTTCCCAGTCCACCTGCCAGGTTTCCGGGGTCTGCTGCATCACCGAACGGATGTCGACGTTGACAGTCTGCTCGGCGGCACGCACGAACGGGCTCGACTCTTTGCTGCCGTTGAGCCATTCGTTCATCTTCTGGGTGGCCGGGTCGTTCGGCCCCAGCAGGGCATAGATGCGGAAGATCGACTTGCGCAGCAGCGCAACATCCGGGGTCACGGTACGCGCATCGGCAATGAACGACGCCATCTGCGACTTCACCACCCGCAGGTCGACCGGCCGTGCCACCTGGGCAGGAGCCACGGCCATGGGCTGGCCGAGCTTGTCCACTTCGATGACGTAAGGCACGAACTTCGACTGGCTGCCGATATGGATGATGCCGCCGACCCCAGCGAGGGCGACCATCATCGAAAGGATGCCCACCACCTGCCAGGACTGGCGCGAGGTGACCAGGCTGCCGACATGGTCGTTCCAGGTGCGGCGGGCGGTCAGGTACGGGTTGTCGAGGGCTGCGCCCTTGGGCTCTCCGCTTTTGGCGGAAGCGTTGGCGGGGCGCTTCTGGACCATCCCCTTGATGCTTTCAGCGAGGCTCATGCGGCCACTCCATAGTCATTGAGTCTCAGGCCCCTGGCTGCCAGCCACTCTGCCACCCAGCCGTCGCCGTATTTGGCTTCCAGGCGCTTGATGGCGGCCACGGATTCCTTGTCGGACGAGCCGACGAAGGCCAGGGCCAACGGGCCGAGGGCCAGGTCGTAGAGGCGTCGGCCGTTCTCCGACACGTAGTAGTACTGACGCTTGGGAATAGCGGTGGCGAGGATTTCGATCTGCCGGGCGTTCAGGCCCATGCGGCGATAGAGCGCAGAAGTGTCCTCGTCGCGGGCATAGACATTGGGCAGGAAGATTTTGGTTGCGGTCGACTCGACGATCACGTCGAGGATCCCCGAATTGGCCGCATCTGACAGGCTTTGGGTGGCCATCAGCACCAGGCAGTTGGCCTTACGCAGTACCTTCAGCCATTCGCGGATCTTTTCGCGGAAGGCCGGGTGGCCGAGCATCAGCCAAGCCTCGTCGAGGATGATCACTGCCGGCTGGCCCTTGAGCGCACACTCGATACGGCGGAACAGGTACAGCAGCACCGGCAGCGCATACTTGTCGCCCAGGTTCATCAGTTCTTCGATCTCGAACACGGTGAAGTCGGACAGCGACAGGCCGTCTTCATCGGCATCGAGCAAGTGGCCCATGGTGCCGTCCACCGTGTACTGGCGCAGCGTCTCGCGGATAGCTTCGTCTTGCACGATGATGCAGAACTCGGACAGGGTGCGCGAACCGTCGCGGAACATGGACATTACCGCATGGCCGATTTCGTTGCGCTGGGCCGCCGTGGTTTCCAGGCCATTTAGCGCCAGCACGGTGTCCAGCCACTCCATGGCCCAGGCACGATCGCCCTTGGTTTCAAGGAACTGCAACGGGCAGAAGGCCAAGCGCTCGTCGTCCGCCGCCACGGTGAAATGGCGGCCCGATTGGCCACCGCTTTCGGCACGGATACCGGCTGCCAGGGGGTACATCGACATGCCCTTGTCGAAAGCGAAGATCGACATGCCTTTGTAGCGACGCAACTGGGCCGCGATCAGCGCCAGGTGCGTCGATTTACCCGCGCCTGTCGGACCGAACATGAAGGTATGGCCCAGGTCACGCACGTGCAGGTTCAAACGGAACGGCGTGGCGCCGCTGGTCACGCAGTGCATCAGCGCTGGCGACAGTGGCGGGTAGAGCGGGCAGGGCGCATCGGCGCTGCCGGTCCAGATGCTGCTGGTAGGCAGCAGGTCGGCAAGGTTCAACGTGTTGATCAGTGGCCGACGCACGTTCTCCACCCCGTGGCCCGGCAGGCTGCCGAGGTAGGCATCGAGGGTGTTGATGGTCTCGATACGGGCGGCAAAGCCCAGGCGCTCGATAGCCTTTTCAACGCCGCGTGCCGCTTCTTCCAGCTGGGCGCGGTCCTCGTTCATGAGCACCACCACACTGGTGTAGTACCCCTGCGCGACCAGGCCGCTGTTGACCTCGGCGATCGCATCGGCAGCGTCCTGCACCATGGCCATCGCATCTTGGTCGATGTTGCCGTTGTTGGTGTTGAACACCTGGTCGAAGAAGCCACGGACTTTCTGCTTCCACTTCTTGCGGTACTTTTCCAGGTGCTGCACGGCCTCGTGGGTGTCCATGAAGATGAACCGGCTGGACCAGCGGTATTCACAAGGCAGTTCGGCCAGTGCGGCAAGCACGCCCGGCGCCGACTCCAGCGGGAAGCCTTCGATGGCGACCACCTGGATGAAGTTGCGCCCGATCTTTGGCACCACGCCACCCCAGAGCTCCTTGCCGCCGATCAGGGCGTCCAGGTACATCGGGTTGCTAGGCAGCAGCATCGGCTGGCTCACACCGGTGACACAGAACTGCAACCAGCTGAGCAAGTCGTCGTGGGTGATCTGCGCACCTTCCTCGGTGACCTGGCGGTTGGCCTTCAAGCGCGTCAGTTTGAGTACCGAAGACAGGCTGCCTTCGACGCCCAGGCAGTCGCGTTTGAACTGCTCGATCAGGTTACGGGTTCGGGCCTTGGCATCTGGCGGAGGTGTGTCGTCGTCGAACATCAGCTCGACAAACTTCTGCTGCGCCAGCATCGGTGGGAAATAAGTGAGGCTGAGCACGAAGTAGCCTTCGTACATAGTCCCCAACGATTCGAAGTACGCGCGGCGCTCTTCGTCCATGGCCTCGGTCAGGCTGTCGGCGAAGTGCGAGACACCCTTGGCGGAGTAGTTCGACGCCGGGCGGCGCACCGCATCGACGTGAATCATCCAGCCATTGCCGAGACCCGCCAGGGCCTGGTTGATGCGCAGCGAAACCAGCTCACGTTGCGCTTCGGTGCTGCTGGCGTTGTCATCGCCACGGTACAGCCAGGCGGCCATGAAGGCGCCGTTTTTGCCCACGATCACACCGTCGTCGACCATCGCCGCATGGTTCAGCAGGTCGGCAAGGCCCGCGTCCGTGGAGCGATGCTTCTTCAGCTTGAGCTCGGCATCCACCTGCAGCAAACGCTGGACCAGCAGCAGCACCAGCAAAGCACCGAGGGCAGCGATGGCATACGCAATACCTTCGATCATTTGTATTGATTTCCCTGACTTGGAGGATTGTCCCTGAACGGCGTGCTACGCGGCGCGTAATACGGCTTGTAGCGCCGGTGACGGAGGTAGACGGCGCGCATCTTCGGGTCGGACTTGGCCATCACTCGCAGCATGAACAACGCGCCGAACCACAGCCCTAGGCCGACCACGGTTGCCCGCAGCTCCTGGGCGCTGAAGATCAGTGCGAAAGCGAGCAGCCCGGAGAACATGACAAGCTCGCGATCCCCGCCCATGAACAGGTTGTCCCGGTTGCCGGCCCGCCGGATGGGAATCGTGCGCAGTGCCATGGCTCAGACCTGACCCTGTACCGGGCTGAATTGCAGCACCTGGGCCAGTTCGGCGCTGGAGCCGAAGAAGGTGCTCATGATGTTGTTGGCGCCGACGATCAGGGCCATGACCAGCACCAGGAAAATCAGGGTGCGGAAGAATCCGTTGAGGTCGCCGCCGAAAATCAGCACGCCACCGGCAACCACGATACCGATGATCGAGATGGCAAAGGCGACTGGGCCGGTGACCGAGTTACGCAGCTTTTCCAGCCAGTCTTCATAAGGCAGATCGCCGGAGGTACCGGTTGCGTAGGCGTGTTCCGGAGCGACCAGCACGGCCAGCGCCAGGAAGCTGAAGGCCAGATAGCCAAACGTTTGGGCATTGATGCGGAACAGCGAGGTGAAGGCTTGCATGTGCAGTGTTTTCCTTAAAGGTTGCGCATGATGTAACGGCCGTTTTCATACCCGGAAACCTCGAGGATCTCCTGGATGCGACGGCCTTCTGGGGTTCTGGCGATGGAAATGACGACGTGAACCGCTTCGCCAATCAGCGGCTCGATTTCGGCCGGGGCCGATTTGTTGCGGGAAACCAGGGATTTCAGACGAGTCAGCCCTTCGCTGGCGCTGTTGGCGTGCAAGGTTGCCGCGCCGCCGGGGTGGCCGGTGTTCCAGGCATCGATCAGGTCGAGTGCCTCTTCGCCACGCACCTCGCCGACCAGGATGCGGTCCGGGCGCATGCGCAGGGAGGTCTTGAGCAGGTGGGTCATGCTCACATCGACGGTGGTGTGGTACTGCACGAAGTTCTTCGCCGCGCACTGGATTTCGCCGGTGTCCTCGATGATGAACACGCGCTCGCTGGGGAACTCGATGACCATTTCGTTGATGACGGCGTTGACCAGGGTGGTCTTGCCGGTACCGGTGCCGCCGATGACCAGGATGTTGCGGTGATCGCGGATGGCGCGCTTGATGGCATCGCACTGGATCGGCGTCATGATGGCCGACTCGACATACTGGTCGAGGGTGTAGATGGCCACCGCCTTTTTACGGATGGCGAACGTGGCCGCGCGGACCACGGGGGGCAGTTGGCCGGCGAAACGCGAACCGTCCAGCGGCCACTCGCCTTCTAGCAGGGGCTTGCTGCGGGTCACTTCCTTGCCGTGGTAACCGGCCACGGTCTTGATGATGGACTCGGCCTGCGCAGGGCGCAGGTCACCGATGTGCTTCATCGGCTGCCCGAGCTTTTCGAGCCAGAGCTTGCCGTCGCCATTGCACATCAGCTCGACGGTCTGCGGATCGTTGAGCGCGTCGATGATGAGAGGGCCGGCATCGCGCTCCAGCTTTTTCTTGGCGCGATCTTTCAGGCTGCCAGTTTCTGCAATGTCCACACTAATCGTCCATGAAATAATGGCCGCCCACAGTAATGGGCGAGCTATTCAAGCTCCCTGCTGGTGCAGGTCATCGAACTAATGGCGAATCGAAAACCCTCTTCGCTCGAAGTAACCTGCCAGGGCTGGCGAAATTTCTTCGAGTTATGCGAGGCAATTCACAAGGGCGCGCAGAGTACCCGAGCAACAAATGTTAACGAAATAGTAAATTTCCTACAGCCGTGTAAGCATTTTCCTACACGCCTGGAACTAACGTTCCACTTGACTGATAAGTCAAAACGCCTGAAACAGGCGAGGAATCAGGGCTCCAGCGTTGATCCATATCATTAGAGCATCTAATCGCCATCATCTTTGCCATTACTCTGCGCTTCAAAAAGTGGACGGAGTTCACATTTGCGCGCGACGTATTCTTACCCACGAAATGACAAAAATCGCTTTTGCCACTACGGACGCTTCAACTAAAGGCCAAACTTTCAAAGTTGCCATCTATGTGCCATCACATGATATCACTTAGATATCATCCTGAAGTTTCGCCGGTGACATTTACAGTTCAGAAAAGTTCAAAGCAATGCCAGTTGGCCACCCGGTGGACAGAAACGAGTGCAATCGAGTATCTGCGCCTCCCGCCCTTCGAATTCCAGTTTGCGCATGGCCTTGGCGAAACGTTGCGCCAGTAATTCGGCAAAAACCCCCTCGCCACGCATCCGTGCACCAAAGCGGCTGTCATACAGCTCGCCTCCCCGGCTCTGGCGAATCAGGCTCAACACATGGCTGGCGCGCTGTGGGTAGTGGTCCTGCAGCCACTGCTCGAACAGCGGCGCCACTTCCAACGGCAGGCGCAGCATCATGTAGGCCGCGCTCTGCGCGCCAGCGTCCTTGGCGGCTTCGAGCAGGCGCTCCAGCTCGCTGTCGTTGATCATCGGAATCATCGGCGAACACAGCACGCCCACTGGCACACCGGCCTCGCGCAGCACCCGGATCGCGCGCAGGCGGGCCTTGGGCGATGCGGCACGTGGTTCGAGCACACGCTTGAGGTCGTCGTCCAGGGTGGTCAGGCTGATCATCACCCGCGCCAACCGTTGGCCGGCCATCTCGGCCAGCAGGTCCAGATCGCGCAATACCAGCGCGCCTTTGGTGACGATGGTCACCGGGTGGCGAAACCGCAGCAGCACTTCCAGCAGCCGCCGGGTCAACTGCTGCTCGCGCTCGATTGGCTGGTAGGGATCGGTGTTGGAACCCAGGTTGATCGGCGCGCAGACGTAGCCTGGCTTGCTGAGCTGCTGTTCGAGCACCTCGGCGGCGTTGGTCTTGGCGATCAGCTTGGTTTCGAAATCCAGGCCGGGGGACAGGTCCCAATAGGCGTGCGAGGGGCGGGCATAGCAGTAGATGCAGCCATGCTCGCAGCCTCGATAGGGGTTGATGGAGCGGTCGAACGGCAGGTCGGGCGAGGTGTTGCGGCTGATGACGGTCTTGGCGGTTTCGATCCGCACCTCGGTACCCTGGGTGAGCGGCACCTCCTGGTACCAGCCGTCATCCTCCGCCACCGAATGCTTTGGGGCGAAGCGGTTATGTGGATTGTGCGCCGTGCCACGGCCTTTTTGCGGTGCTGGAGGAATCATGGCTCACCCCTGTACTGTATTTATATACAGTACAGAAGCCATTCGAATCTTGCCAGCACCTCCGGTCAGGCCAGCCCGTGCCAACGCAGGTAGGCAGCCTGGCTGGGCGTGCGCCCGAGGAACGCTTGAATGCCCTCGAGCAGCGGGCGCGAGGCACCCGGTTCGAACAACGCCTCCTGCAGTGCCCGGCCTGTTTCGCGGTCCAGCAAGCCCTGCGGTGCGAAGCGGCTGAATAGGTCGAAGGCATGGACATCCGCCCACAGGTAGGCGTAATAGCCCGCATCGTAGCCATTGACCAGGTGGTCGAAGGCCTGCGCGGGGTGCTCGAAATCCGCCAGCGGCCAGTAGCCGCAGCGCGCGCGGGCATCCTCGAGGCGCTGCACCAGCGTCCTGCCGTCCTGGGGCGTGCCGTGCAGGTCAAGGTCGAACAGCGCAAGGCTCAGGTCACGGCCAATTTCCTCGATGCTTTCCTGCCGTAACTGGCTCAGATACACCTCGGCCTCGGCCTGGTTCAGCCCGCTACCAGCCAGGTTCGGCACGGCGATGCCCGCCAGATAGCCCGCATCCCAGACCCAACGCTCCAGCAGTTTGCCGAACAGCTCCGCACCATCGGTACCCAGCTCCGTGACATTGGACATGACATGGTTGCTGGTGCGCACCAGCAGATGATGCAGCGCATGGCCGAACTCGTGATACAGCTTGCGCAGCGACAGGTGGTCCAGAAGCGGCTCGGCACCAGGCAGCGCGGCCGGGATATCGCTGTTCACCACCACGACCGCCGCCTGGTAGATGCCCTCGGCATCGACCCGGCGGTTGCGCACGTAGGTGGTGAACACGGCATCAGCCTGCTTGCCGGCGTGTTGCACGGCGTCTAGGTAGAACAGGCCGATGCGGGCGTGGTCCTGCCACACCTCGAAGGCCTGCACGCTGTCGTCCCAGCACGGCAGCGGCGTGGGCCGCAATTCCAGGGCAAATAGCTGCTGTGCCAGCTGTCTCAATGCGGTAACCACGTCGCGCAACGGGAAGTGCTCGCGAAACGCCTGCGTGGAATGCGCGGCATCCGCCACGCTTTGCAGGTAAGCGATATCCCAAGGCTGCACAGGCGTCAGGCCCTGCACCACGGCCTTCTGCTCCAGGCGTGAGCGCCATTGCTGCAGGGCAGGTTTGACCCCAGCCCCCAGGCTGTGCAAAAACTCAACGACCTGGCTGACTGAGCCAGCACTCTTGGCCATCAAGCTCAGTTCGGGGTGGCTGGCGAAACCGAGCAGGCGAGCTTTTTCCTCCAGCAATTCGGCCAGGCGCTGCAGGCGCGTACCGTTGTCCTCCTGCAGTTCGCTGCTGACGCCACGGGTGTGGTAGGCGCGGTAGAGCCTTTCGCGCAAGGGGCGGTGCTCGGCTTGCCGCAGCACGGCCTCGGTGGCGGCGCTTTCGCAGGCGACCAGCCAGCCTTGCACGCCAACTTCAGAGGCCCGCGCGGCCAGCTCGTCGCGCAGCCTTTGGGAAAGGCCGCGCAGTTCGCTTGGGTCGTCGACCAGCAGCCCAGGCCGGTGGATGTTTAACAAGAACGCGTCGCGCAAGGCCACGATCTGTGCCTGCAGTTCAACCAGGCGAGCCTTGTCGCTGATGGCGAGTGAAGCGCCACTGGCGGCAAATTTGCCGAGGTGCCAGCGCAGCGTGGTGCGTTGCATGGCGTCCAGATTCAGGCCCAGATCACTGGCCGCCAGGCGCTCGTACAACGCCTGCAACGTGCTGTTGCTGAACTTCTGGTCGAAACGCGCAATCGTGCGGTCGTAGAAACCACCAATGGCCTCGCCCCAGACCGAATCCTTACCCACCAACGGGAATACGGCGTAAAGCACGCCCAGTAACTGCGCATCCAAGCCATCCACCGCCAGCACCAGGTCATCCCAGGTGGGCAGTGGCTGCTGCTGTTCGATGATGCGCGCGATACCCTGCTCGTGCGCCAGCAGTACATGGTCGAACGCACCCGCCATGTTTTCCAGGGTGATCGACGGGTAATCGATGGGGGTGTTGCTGCTTTGCAGAAGGGGGTTGTGCATGAGGCTGCGCCTGCTCGAGTTGAAGAGCGAGCGAGCATGCAGGGCCGGCGAACAGCGGGTGGCCTGCCTATCTACCACCCCAGGCCAGGGAGGGGCGTGCCTACCCGGGCAAGGTGCCCGGGCAGCACGATGGCCTTACTCGGCCGGCTTCTTCAGCTTGGGGTTGGGGAAGAACTGCACGGTCTGCACCTTGGCCGGCGCCGCTGCCTTGGGCGCCAGGAGGTTGACCCGCGTGACCAGCTCCTTGGGTACCGACAGGCCTTGCTCGTTCAGGGTGTCGGTGAAGCCGCAGGCCACGCACTCACGGTGCGGCACATCGTCTTCGCTCCACATCATCAGCTTGTCCGGCTCGCTGCATGCCGGGCACACAGCCCCGGCGATGAAGCGCTTCTTGGTCTTGTTCACAGCTACCTCGCTCATGCCGCCGCGCCTTCGCTCAGCCCGCAGTGGCGCAGCAATGCATCGATGGACGGCTCACGGCCACGGAAGTCGACGAACAGCACCATCGGCTCACGCGAACCACCACGGGCCAGGATCGCCTCGCGGAAGGCGCGGCCAGTCTCGGCGTTCAGCACGCCTTCTTCCTCGAAACGCGAGAAGGCGTCGGCCGACAGCACTTCGGCCCATTTATAGCTGTAGTAGCCCGCCGCGTAACCGCCAGCAAAGATGTGCGCGAAGCTGTTGGGGAAGCGGTTGTACGCCGGTGGGCGCATGACCGTGACCTCGTCGCGCACGCCTTCGAGCACTTGCAGCACACTGCGTCCATCGCCATGGCTTGCGTGCAGCTCGAAGTCGAACAACGAGAACTCCAGCTGGCGCACCATCATCATGCCCGACTGGAAGTTCTTCGCCGCCAGCATCTTGGCCAGCAGGTCCTGGGGCAGGGCATCGCCGGTTTCGTAATGGCCGGAGATCAGCGCCAGGCCTTCAGGCTCCCAGCACCAGTTTTCCATGAACTGGCTTGGCAATTCGACCGCATCCCAGGCCACGCCATTGATACCGGACACGCCGGCATGCTCGATGCGGGTCAGAAGGTGGTGCAGGCCGTGGCCGAACTCGTGGAACAGGGTAGTGACTTCATCGTGGGTCAGCAGCGCAGGCTTGCCAGGCGCCGCCGGGGTGAAGTTGCACACCAGGTTGGCCACCGGGCTCTGCAGCTCGCCGTCAGCAGTGCGGCGACGGTCGCGGGCGCCGTCCATCCAGGCGCCACCACGCTTGTTGGCGCGGGCATAAAGGTCGAAGAAGAAGCGGCCGACGTGCTGGCCATTTTCCTTGATCTCGAACAAGCGCACGTCGGGGTGCCAGCTGTCGAAGCCCTTCAGTTCGGCGATTTCGATGCCATACAGGCGCTGGACGATGCTGAACAGGCCAGACAACACCTTGTCGATCGGGAAGTAGGCACGCAGGGTTTCCTGCGAAACGCTGTAGCGCTGCTCGCGCAGTTTCTCGCCGAAGTAACCGGCATCCCAGCTGGCCAGCTCGGCGCAGCCTTGCTCGGCGGCGTAGGCCTTGAGCTGCTCCAGGTCCTGGGCGGCGAACGGTTTGGAACGCTTGGCCAGGTCACGCAGGAAGCTCAGCACCTGGTCGCTGGATTCGGCCATCTTGGTCGCCAGGCTGAGTTCTGCGTAGTTCTTGTAGCCCAGCAGAGTGGCCAGTTCCTGACGCAGGTCGAGGATCTCGCGCATCACCGGGCCGTTGTCGAACTGGCCGGCGTTCGGGCCCTGGTCCGAAGCACGGGTGCAGTAGGCGGCGTACAGCTCTTCGCGCAGGGCGCGGTCGCTGGCGTAGGTCATCACCGCGTAGTAGCTGGGGAACTCCAGGGTGATCAGCCAGCCGTCGAGGCCCTTGGCCTGGGCGGCTGCGGCCATTTGCACCTTGGCCGAGTCGGTCAGGCCGGCCAGCGCGGCTTCATCGGTGACGTGCTTGGTCCAGGCCTGGGTGGCGTCGAGCAGCTGATTGGAGAAGCGGCTGCCCAGCTCGCTGAGCTTGCTTTGCACTTCGGCGTAACGCTGCTGCTGTTCGGCCGGCAGGTCGATACCCGACAGGCGGAAGTCACGCAGGGCGTGCTCGAGGATGGTTTTTTGCGCCACGTCGAAGCCAGCGGCCTCAGGGCTGTTGATCAACGCCTCATAGGCTTCGAACAGCGCACGGTTCTGGCCCAGTTCGGTAGAGTAGGCGCTCAACGCCGGCAGGCACGACTCGTAGGCCTCGCGCAGCTCTTTGCTGTTGCACACCGCATTGAGGTGGCTGACCGGGCTCCAGGCGGCGCCCAGGCGGTCATTGAGTTCGTCCATGGCCAGTACCAGGCCAGCCCAGGTGGGGTTCTTGCCTTGCTTTTCGAGGATCTCGGCAATGGCTTTACGGTTGTCGGCCAGGATCGCTTCGATCGCCGGCAGCACGTGTTCGGCACGGATCGCCGAGAAGGGCGGCAGATCATAGGACTGCAGAAGTGGGTTGTTCGCACTCACGGTTTGGCTACCTTGGCAGAAGAAACACTGCCCCATCTTAATTACAATCGACGCCGACCGCAGCAGGCAGCCTGCCTATCGGCACAGATGAGAGACCCTATCATGGCCATTCGAAGCTTCCAGCAACACACTCCGAAAGTTGGACCACGGGCCTTCATCGACCGTTCGGCGGTGGTGCTGGGCGATGTGGAGATCGGTGAAGACAGCTCGGTATGGCCGCTGACGGTGATCCGCGGCGACATGCACCGCATCCGCATCGGCGCGCGCACCAGCGTGCAGGACGCCAGCGTGCTGCACATCACCCACGCCGGCCCGTTCAACCCCGACGGCTTCCCACTGATCATTGGCGACGAAGTGACCATCGGCCACAAAGTCATGCTGCATGGCTGTACCCTGGGCAACCGCATCCTGGTCGGCATGGGCAGCACGATCATGGACGGCGCCATCGTCGAAGACGAAGTGATCATCGGCGCCGGCAGCCTGGTACCGCCCGGCAAACGCCTGGAGAGCGGCTACCTGTACGTCGGTAGTCCAGTGAAACAGGCCCGGCCACTGACCGACAAGGAACGCGCCTTCTTCCCCTACAGCGCCGGCAACTACGTGAAACTCAAGGACCAGCACCTGGCCGAAGGCTACGACCGCCCGGAATGAACCTGACTACCGAGACGACCATGCACCAGCAGAACATCCTTTTCGACCTCGACGGCACCCTGACCGACCCACGCCTGGGCATCACCCGCTCAATCCAGTACGCCCTGGCCAAACTGGGCATCGACGAGCCGGACCTGGCGCGCCTGGAGCACTTCATCGGCCCACCCCTGCTGCAGGCCTTCATGCAGTTCTACAGCTTCGATGAAGCCAAGGCGTGGGACGCGGTGAACTTCTACCGCGAACGCTTCCGCGTCACCGGCCTGTACGAGAACCTGGTGTTCGAGGGTGTCCCGGAACTGCTCGAAGCCCTGAATGGCCAGGGGCGCACGCTGTACATCGCAACCTCCAAACCCTGGGAGTTCGCCCGTGAAATTGCTCGGCACTTCGCCTTCGATCATCACTTCAAGGTGATCTACGGCAGCGAGCTGGACGGCACCCGCACCAACAAGGTCGAGCTGATTCGCCACCTGCTGGACGAAGAAGGGCTGGACCCGGCGCAGACGCTGATGATCGGCGACCGCAAGCACGACCTGATCGGCGCGCGCAGCAACGGGCTGCAGGCGGTGGCGGTGGGGTACGGGTTTGGCAGCGAAGAAGAATTGAAGGCGCACGCGCCGGAGTTTCACTTTGCCACCTTGGCCGAGATGCATCAGGCATTCATCAAAGCCTGAGCGATTTGGGGCTGCCTTGCAGCCCCGACAGCTCACTGGCTCGCCAGCAACCGAGCCAACGCTGCCTTGCGCTGTTCGGTCGGCAACCGTCCTAGCGCTTCGACCTTCAGATAGAACCGCGCCCAATCCCCGCCCACCTCGCGAAACGCCGCCGCAAACGCCGGCACCCACTGGTCATACAGCCCGAACGGCAACAGCTTGGCATTGCTCATCGGCCCATACATCCAGGCGTCATAGCGCTTGTCCCCCGCCCACTGGTTGTCACGAACCTGGCGATAATCGCGCCGCAACCGCTCGAACTCCGCCTGCTTGGCCGCCCGTTTGTGCGCATCATCCATTGGCCCGGCATAGATCGCCTGCAGCCGCTCGCGGCTTGCCAATACCAGCCGGATGAACTGCTCGCGCTGCGGGCCCTGATCAGCCGAACTCGCTGCAAGCCCACGCGCCACGCGCCATTGCCGCGTTCCCTCCTGCTCGACGAAGGTGGCGAAGGACTCGTTGAATTCGGTGTCGTCCTGTACATACACGCGCTGGTGCGCCAACTCATGGAAGATCAGCGTGGCCAGGCGTTCATCCCCCCAGCCCACCATCGACGACAGGATCGGGTCGTCGAACCAGCCCAGCGTCGAATAGGCCTCGACCCCACCCACGTACACATCCATGCCGGCTTCGCGCATCAACGCCGCCGCGCCGCGGGCCGCACCCTGGCGGTAATAGCCGCGGTAAGCGACACAACCGGCAACAGGGAAGCAGTGTGTCACCGGCTGCAGCGACAATTCGGGCGTGGCGAACACGTTCCACACCACATAGGGGCGGCCCAGGTCGGCATACACTCGATAACTGCGGTTGTCCGGCAGCTTCAGGTGCGTGCTGGCGAACACCCGCGCTCGCTCCGCCTGTTGCAAGCGGACGCGCAACTGCGGGCTGCTGGCCGGGTCGTCGAGGACTTTTTCCACAGGCTGCCGGGCGCGCAGCAACTGCCACTGGCCTTCGCCCAGCTGGGCGTAATAGCCGAGGCTGCTGCAACCGTTCAGCAGAAAGGCGCCCAGCACGGGAACCAAGCCCCTGAAAACGCGGTCGAGTGGCCCAGGGCCTGAGTGCTTCAAAAGAAAAAACCACACCATCTGGGGCAATCCAACTCGCTCAACGGCCGATGCGCTCCAAGACTATCCGCCAAGGGGGAGTTTCGCCATGCGTGCACTGTTCGTCGCCGGCTCGTTGTTACTCGTTTCGGCCTGTTCGACCCTTCCCGACCCAGACCCGAACCAAGCCTGGGTCGACCTCGCCCCGCACGATGACACGTCGCTGCACGCCGTGCAGGTGGACGAACGCGACTGGGCAGACAGCCGCTATTTCGAAGTCCAGCCCGGCAGCCATGAGCTGACCGTGCGCTATCAGTTCCCGGTCACGCCCAGCAACATCGGCCCCGTCAACGAACCGCTGTGGCGCGATTGCCAAGTCAAAGTGACCTTCAAGGACTTCAACGCCGGGCAGCGTTACCAGCTGCAGGCCGGCAGCATTGGCTTCCGCCCGTGGATCAAACTCTACGACCACCAGCAGAAGCTGGTCGGCCAAGGCCTGCCAGCGGGCTGCCAACGCACCTGAACCGCACAAACGGCGCTATGCTTGTAACCTGTAAATCGCAAGTGGGAGTTTCGCCATGCGCCAGCCCATGATGCTGATCGCCCTCAGTGCACTGGGGGCTTGCGCCAGCCCCTTGCCCCCCGTCGACCCCAAGCAGGCGTGGATCGACCTCTACACCATCACCCCTGGCCGCGTCATCATGGCCGACAAGCTCGATGGACAGCGCCTGGAAGATGGCCGCTATTTTCAGGTGACACCGGGCAAGCATGAGCTAGTGGTGCGTTTCGATTACGAAATCTACGGCGGCGGCATGATGTCCCAACCCCGGGACCGCACCTGCTACCTGACCGTGCGCTTTGACGATTTCAAGGCTGGCGAACGCTATCGCCTGGAGGCACGGGCACCGGTAATGGAACCGCAGGTGCTGCTGTACGACGCCAGCCGCAAGGTGTTGGTCAACGAGCCCAGTAACGTGTTCTGCATCCCTTGAAGCCCGGGGCTGCCGTGCAGCCCCAGGTTTTATCGATCATTCTTCTGGTAAATGATCTTCTTGGTCCCACCATCACAGCTGCCAACGATCATGTTCTGATCCTTGACCTCGCTGTTGGGCACGATCTCCAAGGTATAGGACTGCACACCCTGGGCCTGGATCTTGGCTTCGATCTCGGCTTTCAGTTCCTCGCACGGTTTGACCGCCGCCAGTGCAGATGTGGCCAGCAGGGACGCCAGCACGGCGATTGCTACGCGGATCATGGAACGGCTCCTGGAAGGGCAGCGGCGCTGCCGACGCTGTTTAGACTACAGCAATCCGCCCCTGTTGCGCCGTCTAGCCCACCAGGGTGGCGTCCAGGCTAATGTCCGCATTCAGCACCTTCGACACCGGGCAGCCAGCCTTGGCCTTGTTGGCGATCTCGAGGAACTGCGCCTCGCTCGCCCCAGGCACCTTGGCCTTGAGGATCAGGTGCACGGCAGTGATGGCGAAGCCGTCCGGCTGCTTGTCGAGGGTGACTTCGGCAATGGTGTCGATGCGGTCTGCGGTCAGCCCCGCCTCGCCGAGCATCATCGACAGTGCCATCGAGAAGCAGCCGGCATGAGCCGCGCCGATCAGCTCTTCAGGGTTGGTCCCCGGCGAGCCCTCGAAACGGGTGTTGAAACCATAGGGGTTCTGCTTGAGCGCCCCGCTTTCGGTCGAAAGGAGGCCCTTGCCGTCCTTCAAGCCACCTTGCCAGATCGCCGATGCTGTCTTTTTCATGATGCCTCCTGGTCATTGTGATGCGAACCTACCCATTCAGAGGTAGCTGTCTTACGGCAAGTTCAGATCAATCGCTCTGCAGGCATTGATTACTTCGAATGTGCCCATACAGACATGAAAAGGCCTTCGGCCAATCACTTTTGCGGGGGCTCCCATGACGCAGCTGCGTGACCTGAAAATTTCCACCCTTGACCTGGTGCCGGTGCGCGCCGATGCCGGCCCGGCGCAGGCACTGCACAACTCGCTGGACCTGGCGCAGCACGTCGAGCGTTTTGGCTACAACCGTTTCTGGGTTGCCGAACACCACAACATGGATGGTATCGCAAGCTCCGCGACCTCCGTGCTGATCGGCTACCTGGCGGGCGGCACCTCGACCATCCGTGTCGGCTCCGGCGGCGTCATGCTGCCCAACCATGCGCCGCTGGTGGTCGCCGAGCAGTTCGGCACCCTGGCCAGCCTGTATCCGGGGCGCATCGACCTGGGCCTGGGCCGTGCGCCGGGCTCCGACCAGATGACCGCCCACGCCTTGCGCCGCGAGCGCTCGGGCAGCGCCGACGACTTCCCGGATGACGTCGAGGAGCTGTCGCGCTACCTGGGCCCGCGCACCGATGATCAAAAAGTGATCGCTGTACCGGGCCACGACACGGAAGTGCCGATGTGGCTGCTCGGCTCCAGCCTGTTCAGCGCACAACTGGCCGGCATGCGTGGCATGCCCTATGCGTTTGCCTCGCACTTTGCGCCGCGCTACATGCATGAGGCGATCCGCGTCTACCGCAACCACTTCAAGCCCTCCACCACGCTGGACAAGCCCTACGTGATGCTGGGCATCCCGATGGTGGTGGCTGAAACCGACGAAAAGGCCGAGTACCTGGCCACCTCGGTGTACCAGCGCATTCTGGCCCTGATTCGCGGGCAGAGCCTGATGCAGCGCCCACCCGTGGCCAGCATGGACGGCCTGTGGCTGCCGCATGAACGTGAGACGGTGGCCAGCTTCCTGGGCCTGGCGATGATCGGCAGCCCGCAGAAGGTACGGGCCAAGGTGGAAGTACTGCTGGAACAGACCGGGGCAGATGAACTGATCTTCACCTGCGACCTGTATGAGCATGCGGACCGGATCAGGTCCTATGAATTGATGGCGCAGGCCTTGAAATCCGAGTGAGATGTTTCGCGGGTAAACCCGCCCCACAGGGCCCTCAGTGCCCTGAAGGCCTGTGCATCGCCTGTGGGAGCGGGTTTGACCGCGAAACAGCCACCGCTTAACCCCGCCGGTATACAATTTCCTTGCTGCCACCCTCACAGGTTCCCACCACCTTGCCAGCCGGGTCGCCTTTTTTGACCACCTCAAGCGTGTAACCCTTCACACCTTTGGCATCCAGCTTTGCTGCAATCTCCGCCTTGAGCTCCTCGCAGGGTTTGCCCGCCGCCAGCGCACCACCGGCCAGCGTCATCAGGCCCACCGCCAGAATCAGTTTCTTCATCACTCGCTTTCCTTGTGCAGATGAAAATCGAAAAGGGCGCCGGCAAAGGCGCCCTTGACTGTATAACGCCATCACGCCGGGCGTTGCCAGCCCGACACTGCTTCAGCTGTTGGCGATGCGGAAGCCCACCTTGAGCGTCACCTGGAAGTGCGCCGCCTTGTTGCCCTGAATGTGGCCACGGGTATCGACCACTTCGAACCATTCCAGGTGCTTGATGCTCTTGGCAGCTTCCGCCAGGGCATTGTTGATTGCCTCTTCGATGCTGGTGGGCGACGAACCTACCAGCTCGACCTTCTTGTAGGTGTGATGATCGGTCATGAGCGCTCTCCTTGGATGACGATGAGATTGAGCCTAGCAGCGCAGGCCTGGTTTACCTGCGAGCCATCAGCCCAATGGAAAGTTCGATCGCACTTTCCCCACACCGCGTAGTCGCAATCCTTACAGTCCATACTGCAAAGGAGCGTCAACATGCACCGCAATTCGCTGCGTAAAACATCCCTGGAAAGCATGGAAGCGGAGATCGAAAGCCTGCTGAAAAGCCTGGAGAGCCTCAAGCATGATGCCTCGGAGGAGTCCCAGAAATCGGTGAAGGCCATCCGCAGCAACGCCGAAAGTGCGCTGAAGCACTCGCGCAGCCTGCTCAGCGATGCCTATGAGGAAGTGAAGACCCGCACCCGCCAGACTGGCATCGCCACCCGGGATTACGCCCAGGAGCACCCCGTGACAACCGCAGGCGTGGCGATTGGCGCCCTCGGCCTGCTGGCCGCCTACCTGCTGTACCGTCGCAACTAACCTGCCTGCCGTTCCAGCTCACGGCGCAGCCACTGCGCCAGCTGCTCGGCGCGCCCATCAGCGGCGCGCCGGGGTACCCACAATGCCAGCGCTGCCGGGGTGGGCGAAAAGCCCCACGGCGCGCTCAGGCGCCCGGCGCGCAAGTCGTCAGCCACCAATGGTTGAGGCGCAATGGCCACCCCAAGGCCTGCAACTGCTGCCTCCAGCAAATAATACAAATGCTCGAACGCCTGGCCGTAATTCAACGCGCCGGGGGCCAACCCCTGTTGTTCGGCCCAGGTCGGCCAAGCCTGCGGGCGCGAGGTGGTGTGCAGCAAGGCCTCGTCCAACAGGGCCGTGGCGGGTGCACCGCACAGGCGTTCGAAGCCGGTGAAGTGCGGGCTGAGCACCGGCCCGATACGCTCCTCGGCCAGCACATGCACCTGCATATCCGCAGGCCACGGGGGTTCGGCGTACACCAGCAGCGCATCGAGCCCAGGGCGGCGCGGGTCGAGGTCTCCTTCGCCTGCCGAAAGGTGCAGGCGCAATTCCGGCAGGTCCGCGTTCAACCGCCCCAACCGGGGGATGAACCAACGCGCCAGCAAGCTGCCCGAGCAACCCAGCACGAAGGGCGCCTCACTCACGTCCCGGCTCAGCTCGGCGCACACCCCCCGCAGCCTGTCGAACGCCTCGCCACTTGCATCACGCAGCCGAATGCCGGCATCTGTGAGTTTGATGCCACGCCCGTCCTTGACGAACAGGGCTACGCCCAAGTGTTCCTCCAGCACCTTGAGCTGCCGGCTCACCGCGCCATGGGTGACGTGTAGCGCTTCTGCCGCTTGGCTGACGCTGTTGAGCCGGGCAGTGGCCTCGAAGGCCCGCAGGGCATTCAGGGGAGGGAGGTCGTGGGCCATGTGACTTGTGAGTTTTCCTGACAGGTTTGCGCAATCTTATCGGTTTTCAGCCGGGCTTGCCGTGGGTAGAGTAAAGCCCATTACTCATTCATTACGCCCTGGAGCGCCCCATGACCCAGTCCCAATACCGTCCCGGCCCCGATGCCAACGGCCTGTTCGGCTCGTTCGGCGGCCGCTACGTGGCCGAAACCCTGATGCCCCTGGTGCTGGACCTGGCCCGTGAATACGAAGCGGCCAAGGCCGACCCGGAGTTTCTCGAGCAGCTGGCCTACTTCCAGCGCGACTACATCGGCCGCCCCAACCCGCTGTACTTCGCCGAGCGCCTGACCGAGCATTGCGGCGGCGCGAAGATCTTCTTCAAGCGTGAAGAGCTCAACCACACCGGCGCGCACAAGGTGAACAACTGCATCGGCCAGGTGCTGCTGGCCAAGCGCATGGGCAAAAAACGCCTGATCGCCGAAACCGGCGCCGGCATGCACGGCGTAGCCACTGCCACCGTCGCTGCCCGCTTCGGCCTGCCTTGTGTGATCTACATGGGCGCCACCGACATCGAGCGCCAGCAAGCCAACGTGTTCCGCATGAAGCTGCTGGGCGCCGAGATCGTCCCGGTCACCGCCGGCACCGGCACCCTGAAGGACGCCATGAACGAGGCGCTGCGCGACTGGGTCACCAACGTCGACGATACCTTCTACCTGATCGGCACCGTGGCCGGCCCGCACCCGTACCCGGCGATGGTCCGCGACTTCCAGTCGATCATCGGTAAAGAAACCCGCGCCCAGTTGCAGGAAAAGGAAGGCCGCCTGCCCGACAGCCTGGTTGCCTGCGTCGGCGGCGGCTCTAATGCCATGGGCCTGTTCCATGAGTTCCTCGAAGAGCCGAGCGTGCAGATCATCGGCGTTGAAGCCGGTGGCCACGGCGTGCACACCGACAAGCATGCGGCCAGCCTCAACGGCGGCGTGCCGGGCGTGCTGCACGGCAATCGCACCTACCTGCTGCAGGACGACGACGGCCAGATTACCGACGCCCATTCGATTTCCGCCGGCCTCGACTACCCGGGTATCGGCCCGGAGCACGCTTACCTGCACGAAGTGAAGCGTGTGGAATACGTCAGCATCACCGACGACGAAGCCCTTGACGCGTTCCACGCCACCTGCCGCCTGGAAGGCATCATCCCGGCCCTGGAAAGCTCCCACGCGTTGGCCGAAGCGATCAAACGCGCGCCGAACCTGCCCAAGGACCACCTGATGGTGATCTGCCTGTCCGGCCGTGGCGACAAAGACATGCAAACCGTGATGAACCACATGGCCGCCCAGGAGAAACAGGCATGAGCCGTCTTGAACAACGCTTTGCCGAGCTGAAAGCCGAAGGCCGCTCCGCGCTGGTCACCTTCGTCACCGCTGGCGACCCGGGCTACGACGCCTCGCTGCAGATCCTCAAGGGCCTGCCGGCGGCCGGCGCCGACGTGATCGAACTGGGCATGCCGTTCACCGACCCGATGGCCGATGGTGTGGCCATTCAGCTGGCTACCTTGCGCGCCTTGGACGCCGGCCAGACGCTGGCCAAGACCCTGCAGATGGTCCGCGAATTCCGCGTTGGCAACCAGACCACGCCGATCGTGCTGATGGGTTACTACAACCCGATCCACCGCTTTGGCGTGGCGCAGTTTGTTGCCCAAGCCAAGGAAGCCGGTGTCGACGGCCTGATCATCGTCGACCTGCCGCCAGAGCACGACGCCGAACTGGCCACCCCGGCCCAGGCCGCGGGCATCGACTTCATCCGCCTGACCACTCCGACTACCGACGATGCGCGGCTGCCGCGCGTGCTGGAGCGCAGCTCCGGGTTCGTCTACTACGTGTCGGTGGCCGGTGTGACCGGTGCCGGTTCGGCGACCACCGAGCACGTGACCGAGGCCATCGCCCGCCTGCGCCGGCATACCGACCTGCCGATCAGCGTTGGCTTCGGCATACGCACCCCTGAGCAGGCTGCCGCAATCGCGCGCCTGGCTGATGGCGTGGTGGTGGGTTCGGCGCTGGTCGACAAGATCGCCCAGGCCAAGGATGCCGACCAGGCTGTTGCCGATGTACTGAGCCTGTGCTCGGCGCTGGCTGAAGGGGTTCGCGGCGCTCGCCGCTGATCCGCGTCACCTTCTTCGCGGGCTTGCCCGCGAATGGGCCGCAGAGCGGCCCCTGCCTATCCGCCAAATATCGACAGCTTCAAAGGCCTTACGGCCCCCATCCAGATCGCATGATCCCGGTGATCCGCCAACTCATCCCCAGTCAGCGGATGCAGAAACACCACCAGCCCCTTGCGATACAACGCCAACCACGGCAGCACCACCCCAACCACTTCCGGCTCGAACGCCAGCTGGCAGCTCCAGTCAGGGTGCGGCCCGACCGGTTTCTGGTGCATGCGCCCCATGGTCACCGGGAACAGCCGCGCCGCTTCTTCGCACAGCTCGCGGGCCTGTTCGATGGTCGATGCGTCGTAATAAACGTGGGCGTGATAGCCCTTGATCCTCTGCACGTTGTCTCCTGATTGCGGTCCAACCATCACCCACCTGCAAAGGGAGTGATGCGGTGAAAAATGCCGAAACCCCAGTGTTCAAACTGGTGCTGTTCGGGGCTGAGAGCAGCCTGGGCAGTGCCCTGATGGTCGAATTGTTGTCGCGCCAGCACGAAGTCACGGCCGTGGTCGACGACCTCAACCGCCATGCCCCGCGCCCGGGCCTGCATTCCAAGATAGGCGGGCTGGGCGATGCCGACCAGGCAGAGCAGGGCGCGGCAGGTGGCTCGGCGGTGATTGCCCTGTTGTCGGCGCTGGCACCCGGTGACCTGGCGGCGCAAGGGCGCATGAGCGAAGCACTGGTGGCCGGGCTGTCCCGCACGACTATACGCCGCGTGTTGCTGGTGGGCGATTTCGATGTGCTGGATGCGCCAGGCAAGTACACCGAGCAAGAGCGCGGGTGCGTGAACCGGGTCGTGGATGCGTTGCAGCGAAGTGCGTTGCACTGGACGGTCATCAATGCGCCGCAGGCATTGGCGGACCTGGAGCGAGTAGCGGCGGGGTTGGCCGATATCCTCGACCTGGATCTGCACCGCGGCGAACATCTGAACTTCGTGATTTAGAATGCCGGGGCCGCTAAGCGGCCCCATTCACTGACTGCGCTCATGCTCCAGCCAATCCACGAATCGCTCGATCAACGCCCCACGCCGCTTGCGCGGCGGCAGCACCGCGTAATAGCCCCGCGCCGAGCGCAAACTCCCCTCCAGCGGCCGGCACAGCAAGCCTTGCTCGACCAAGCTGTCGACCAGATGCCCCCAGCCGATCGCCACCCCTTGTCCGGCAATCGCCGCCTGAATCAGCAAGGTGTAGTTGTCGAACCGCAACTGCCCAGGCGGCGGCGGGCTGGCGACGCCAAACCCACGAAACACCCCCGCCCAATCAAACCATCCACTGGCTTGCTCACCGCGCAAATGAAGCAAGGGCAATCGTTGCAAAGCCACGGCTGACAAGGGTTTGCCATGAATAAGCCGTGGGCTGCAAACCGGGAAAACCTCTTCATCGAACAACCAACGGCTCTCCCCCTGGTGAAACCGCCCATCACCAAACAGCACCGCCACATCGATATCCGGGCGCAGCATCCCCTGGCTGCGCTCACCGGTCACCAGGCTCACATCCACCTGTGGATAAGCCTCGTGAAAACGCTGCAGGCGCGGCATCAGCCAGAAGGCTGCGAAGGCGAAGTCGGTCGCCACCTGCAGCACTTCGCGCTGGCCGCGCCCACTGGCTTGGGCAATGCCATCGTCCATGGCCTGCAGGCCTTGGTGCACCTGCTCGAACAACACCTGGCCGGCATCGGTCAGCTCGATGCCGCGGTAGATGCGATCGAACAGCCGTGTGCCCAACTGGGCCTCCAACCGCTTCACCTGCTGGCTCACCGCCGGCTGCGTAGTGCCCAACTCCAGCGCTGCGGCAGTAAAGCCGCGCAGGCGGGCAGCGGCCTCGAACACGCGCAAGGCATCCAGTGACAGCTCGGCAAGATGATCAAACATAAGCTCAGCTAATCCCAGTCATTGCCCGCCATGGGCTTTACCCATGTTATCCACAGTCGCATCTTGGTAGGCAAGCGGTTCGCATAACCTCCAACGATGGAAGCCCACCATGACGCGCCCGAATATCCTGTTCATCATGGCCGACCAGATGGCCGCGCCCCTGTTGCCGATCTATGGCCCTTCGCCTATCCAGATGCCTAACTTGAGCCGCCTCGCCGAGCAGGCGGTGGTGTTCGATTCGGCCTACTGCAACAGCCCGCTGTGCGCACCGTCGCGCTTTACCCTGGTCAGCGGCCAGTTGCCCAGCCGCATCGGCGCCTACGACAACGCCGCCGACTTCCCCGCCGATGTACCTACCTACGCCCACTACTTGCGCCGGCTCGGCTACCGCACGGCGCTGTCGGGCAAGATGCACTTCTGTGGCCCAGACCAGCTGCACGGCTACGAGGAACGCCTGACCAGCGACATCTACCCGGCCGACTACGGCTGGGCGGTGAACTGGGATGCGCCGGACGAGCGCCCGAGCTGGTACCACAATATGTCGTCCGTGCTGCAGGCCGGCCCCTGCGTGCGCACCAACCAGCTGGATTTCGACGAGGAGGTGGTGTTCAAGGCTCGCCAATACCTCTACGACCATGTGCGCGAAAATGATGGCCGACCGTTCTGCCTGACCGTGTCGATGACCCACCCCCACGACCCGTACACCATCCCCAAGCGCTACTGGGATCGCTACGAGGGTGTGGACATCCCCATGCCACGCGCCGAGTTCAGCCAGCACGAACTGGACCCACATTCGCAGCGCCTGCTCAAGGTCTACGACCTGTGGAACAAACCTTTGCCTGTGGACAAGATCCGCGACGCACGCCGCGCCTACTTCGGCGCCTGCGGTTACATCGACGACAACATCGGCCAGCTGTTGCAGACCCTTGAAGAATGTAACTTGGCTGACAACACCCTGATCGTGTTCTCCGGCGACCACGGCGACATGCTTGGCGAGCGCGGGCTCTGGTACAAGATGCACTGGTTCGAGATGTCGGCGCGGGTGCCGCTGCTGGTACACGCCCCCAAACGCTTCGCCGCAGGTAGGGTCAGCGCCTCGGTATCGACCTGCGACCTGCTGCCGACGCTGGTGGAACTGGCCGGCGGCGCTGTGGATAAAAACCTGCACCTGGACGGCCGCTCGCTGCTTGGGCACCTGCAAGGGCAGGGCGGCCATGACGAGGTCATCGGCGAATACATGGCCGAAGGCACGGTGGGCCCGCTAATGATGATCCGCCGTGGTGCGTACAAGTTCGTGTACAGCGAAGACGACCCCTGTTTACTCTATGACCTGAGCCGCGACCCGCACGAGCGGGAGAACCTCACCGGCAGCCCGGACCATCAGGCGCTGCTGCAGGCATTGGTCGATGAAGCACGGCAGCGCTGGGATATCCCCAGCCTGCGCCAGCAGGTACTGGCCAGCCAGCGGCGCCGCCGCCTGGTGGCCGAGGCGCTGGCCATCGGCAAACTGAACAGTTGGGACCACCAACCGTTGGTGGACGCCAGCCAACAGTACATGCGCAACCATATCGATCTCGACGACCTCGAGCGCAAGGCACGTTATCCACAGCCCGCACCCATGGATTGAGAAGAGAGGCCGCCATGCAGAAGTTCTCCACCGCCGTGTTCGCCCTGGCCCTGAGCCTGGGCGGCGCCACGGCCCACGCCGACGACGCGCAATGCAGCACCGTGAAACTGGCCGACCCTGGCTGGAGCGATATCGCCTCCACCAACGCCATCGCCCGCTTGCTCCTGGAAAGCCTGGGTTACCAGGTAAAGATCGACAGCCTGGCAGTGCCCATCATCTATGGCGGCCTCAAGGACGGTAAGGTCGATGCCTTCCTCGGCAACTGGATGCCGGCGCAGCAGGGCTTCCATGACAAGTTCATCGCCAATGGCGATGTTCAGCAGCTGTCGCGCAACCTGGAAGGCACCGAGTTCACCCTGGCGGTGCCCGACTATGTGTGGAATGCCGGCGTGAAGGATTTTGCCGACCTGCAGAAACATGCCGACCAGTTCGACAAGAAGCTGTACGGGATCGGCTCCGGAGCACCGGCGAACCTGTCGCTGAAGGAGATCATCGACAAGAATGAATTCAGCCTCGGCCAGTGGAAGCTGGTGGAGTCCAGTGAGCAGGCGATGCTGGCGCAGGTGGACAGGGCGGTGAAGAAGAACCAGTTCATCACCTTCCTCGGCTGGACACCGCACCCGATGAACGTGAAGCTGAAAATGCATTACCTGACGGGCGGGGAGAAGTGGTTTGGCAGCAAGGGCGACGTGTACACCCTGGCGCGTAAAGGTTATCCACAAGCCTGCCCGAACCCGGCGAAGCTTCTGGGCAACCTGAAATTCTCCCTGGACATGGAAAACAGCATCATGGCCGAGGTTGTGGATAAGAAGGTCACCTTTGATCAAGCGGCCAAGGCTTGGGTCAAGGCGCATCCGGAGTTGCTGGACGGTTGGTTGGCGGGCGTCACCCGCAAAGACGGCGGCGATGCGAAAGAGGCCGTCAAAGCAAAACTTTGAGTCGTTGCCACTGCACTCACCTGTGGGAGCGAGCAAGCCCGCTCCCACAGGTTCAGCACAAGCCTTCAAGGAATTCGGATAAACGATGCACCGCCTAATCCACCTGCTGCCCTTCCTCACCTGGCTGCCGCGCCAATCGGGTCGCAGCCTGCGTCAGGACCTGCTGGTAGGCCTGAGCGGTGCAATCCTTGCCCTGCCGCAATCCATCGCCTACGCCCTGATCGCCGGGCTACCCGCCGAATTCGGCCTGTACGCAGCCATCGTCCCGGTACTGATCGCCTGCCTGTGGGGTTCCTCCTGGCACCTGATCTGCGGCCCCACCGCCGCCATCTCCATCGTTCTGTACACCAGCATCAGCCCCCTGGCCCTTGCCGGCAGTGCCGACTACGTGACCTTGGTGCTGCTGCTGACCTTCCTCGCCGGCATTTTCCAGCTGCTGCTCGGGCTTCTTCGCTTCGGCGCACTGGTCAACTTCGTGTCCCATTCAGTGGTGCTCGGTTTCACCCTGGGCGCCGCCGTCGTGATCGCCCTCGGTCAGTTACCCAACCTGCTAGGCATGGACCTGCCCAGCCAGGCCACGGCCTTGAAGACCCTACAAGACCTGGCCAACCACGCCGGTGAGGTCGACCTGCCATCGCTGACCCTGGGTTTGACCACCGTTCTGATTGGCGTGGCCTTCAAACTCTGGCGGCCACGCTGGCCGAGCCTGTTGATAAGCCTGATCATGGTCAGCCTCCTGGCCTGGCTGTTGCCCAGCTACTTTGGCCATGTGCCGCGGGTGCCGGCGTTCACGGGCCAACTGCCGCCGCTCAGCCCACTCCCGCTGCTGGATGTGGAACTCATGCTGCGCCTGCTGCCTAGCGCCGTAGCCGTGGGCATGCTCGGCCTGGTCACCAGCCTGTCGATCGCCCGCTCGCTGTCGGCGCGCTCCGAACAATTGGTCGACGCCGACCAGGAAATCCGCGCCCAGGGCCTGTCGAACATCGTTGGCGCGTTCTTTTCCGGCTACCTCTCTTCCGGCTCCTTCACCCGTTCGGGCCTGAGCTACGACGCGGGCGCCCGTTCGCCCATGGCCGGGGTGTTTTCGGCGCTGTGGGTGGCGCTGTTTGCCGTCGCTGGCGCCAGCCTGATCGCGCACCTTCCGATTCCCGCCATGGCGGGGAGCATTCTGCTGATCTGCTGGGGGTTGGTGGACCACCGGGGCATACGTGCGCTGTTCCGGGTCAGCCGTTCGGAGTTCCTGGTCATGGCCCTCACTGCCGCCGCGACTTTGCTGCTGGAGCTGCAGACCGCGATTTATGCCGGCGTGCTGGCCTCGCTGTTCTTCTACCTCAAGCGCACTTCGCGGCCGCGGGTGCAGCAGAGCCGCGAAGGCCAGGCCGACGTGCTACGGGTAGGTGGGTCGATCTTCTTCGGTGCGGCGCATTACCTGCAGGTACGCCTGCAACGCTGCCAGGGGCCCGATGTGGTGATCGATGCGCGGCAGGTGAACTTCATCGATTATTCGGGTGTGGACATGTTGCACCGCGAGGCGCGGCGGTTGCGGCGGGCCGGGGGGAGCCTGACCTTGCTGCGGGCCAGGCCGCAGGTGATCGAGGAATTGCAGAAGCTCGAAGGGGTGGAGCTTTGCCCGATCCGGTTTGAGGAGTGAATGGGGCCGCAAAGCGGCCTCACATTCTCGGAATCAGCCGCGAGCCAACTGCCGGCGCAATTCCGCCAACACCGGCGCCGTATCCGGCCGCACCCCACGCCAGATAAAGAACGCCTCAGCTGCCTGCTCGGCCAGCATGCCCAGCCCATCGAGCACCTTGGCTGCACCCAGCTTGCTGGCCCACTGGCAGAACGGCGTCGGTTCCTTGCCATACATCATGTCGTAGCACACGGTGCGCCCGGCCTCGACGAGGCTGTCGGCAATCGGCGGCAGCTCACCGGCCAGGCTCGCCGACGTGGCGTTGATGATCACGTCTACCGGTTCCTGCAGCCAGGCGAAACCACTGGCCACCACCGGGCCCAACTCGGCGAACTCGCGCGCCAGCAGCTCGGCCTTTTCCAGCGTGCGGTTGGCAATCACCAGCGACTGCGGGTCGTGCGCCAGGATCGGCTCCAGCACGCCGCGCACCGCGCCGCCGGCGCCCAGGATCAGGATGCGCTTGCCCGCCAACTGCACCCCGGCATTCACCGTCAGGTCACGCACCAGGCCGGCACCATCGGTGTTGTCGCCGCGCAGCGTGCCATCGGCCAACTTGCTCAGGGTGTTCACCGCACCGGCACGCTGGGCCCTTGGCGTGAGGCTGTCGCACAGGCGGTAGGCCTCTTCCTTGAACGGCACGGTCACATTGGCGCCGCTGCCTTGCTTGAAGAAGCCGCGGGCGCAGTCGCTGAACTCGTCCACCGGCGCCAGCAAGGTGGCGTACTCCAGGTCCTGGCCGGTCTGCTCGGCGAACAGCCGGTGAATCAACGGCGACTTGCTGTGGCCGATGGGGTTACCAAACACGACGTACTGGTCCATGGGGGCTCCTCGGTTATCCACAGGCTTACTGGCCCAGCCAGTCGCGGTCTTGCAGGTAATATTCGGTCAGGCGGGCTTCTTCGCTGCCGGGTGCCGCCTTCCAGTCGTAGCCCCAACGCACTTGCGGTGGCAGCGACATGAGGATCGACTCGGTGCGGCCACCGGACTGCAGGCCGAACAGGGTGCCACGGTCGTAGACCAGGTTGAACTCCACGTAGCGGCCGCGGCGGTACTCCTGGAATTCGCGCTGCTCGGCGGTGTACGGCGTATCCTTGCGGCGCTGGACGATCGGCAGGTAGGCGTCGACGTAGGCATCGCCAATGGCGCGGATGAAGGCGAAGCAGGTATCGAAGTCCCACTCGTTCAAGTCATCGAAGAACAGCCCACCGATACCGCGCGGCTCGCCACGGTGCTTGATGTGGAAGTAACGGTCACACCAGGCCTTGTAGCGTGGGTACACGTCCGCGCCGAACGGCGCGCAGGCCTGCTCGGCCACGCGGTGCCAGTGGATGCAATCCTCTTCGTTGCCGTAGTACGGGGTCAGGTCGAAGCCGCCACCGAACCACCACACCGCCTCTTCGCCTTCTTTCTCGGCAATGAAGAAGCGCACATTGGCGTGGGACGTTGGCACATGCGGGTTGTGCGGGTGGATCACCAGCGACACACCCAACGCTTCGAAACCACGGCCCGCCAGCTCGGGGCGGTGGGCACTGGCCGAAGGAGGCAAGCCGGAGCCGAACACATGGGAGAAGTTGACCCCGCCTTTCTCGATCACCTTGCCTTCGCCGATCACCCGCGTGCGGCCCCCGCCACCAGCTTCGCGCACCCAGGCATCCTCGACGAAGCGGGCGCCGCCGTCCTCGGCTTCGAGGGCAGAGCAGATGCGGTCTTGCAGGTCGAGCAGGTAGGCTTTCACGGCCTCGGTGCGGCTAGTCATCGGGTCACCAGAAACGGGCAGGGAAGAATTCGCCGCGTAGCATACCACCGGCAGCTGGCGCGCCGCAGTTGACGGCGATCAAGCAAAGGCGTCCGATAGAAGGCCTTTCCCGATCCCGAAAACAGGAGTGCGAGATGGCCAAGCGTATCCAGTTCAGCCAGCATGGCGGCCCCGAAGTGCTAGAGCTTGTGGAGTTCGACCCGGCACCGCCCGGCCCGCAGCAAGTGCGCGTACGCAACCATGCGATCGGCTTGAACTTCATCGACACCTACTTCCGCGGCGGCCTCTACGCGCCACCGTCCCTGCCGTCGGGCCTGGGCACCGAAGGTGCCGGGGTGGTCGATGCGGTGGGCGAGGGCGTGACCCGCCTGAACGTGGGTGACCGCGTGGCCTATGCGGGCGGCCCGCTGGGCGCCTACAGCGAGGTGCACACGCTGCCGGAAGCCAACCTGGTCAAGCTGCCCGACAACGTCAGCTTCGAGCAGGCGGCGGCGGTGATGCTCAAGGGCCTGACCGTGCAGTACCTGCTCAAACAGACCTACGCCGTGCAGCCGGGCGATGTGATCCTGTTCCACGCAGCGGCTGGGGGCGTCGGTTCGCTGGCCTGCCAATGGGCCAAGGCCTTGGGCGCCAAGCTCATCGGGACCGTCAGCTCTGCTGAAAAAGCCGAGCGGGCCAAGGCGCTGGGTGCGTGGGAAACCATCGACTACAGCCACGAAGATGTGGCCAAGCGGGTGCTGGAGCTGACCGATGGCAAGAAATGCCCGGTGGTGTATGACGGCGTTGGCGCCGACACCTGGCTGACCTCGCTGGACTGCCTGCAACCACGTGGGTTGATGGTGAGCTTCGGCAATGCTTCCGGCGCGGTCAGCGGCGTGAACCTGGGGATCCTGGCGCAGAAGGGCTCGCTGTATGTCACCCGGCCGACCTTGGCGACCTATGCCAACAATGCCGAGAACACCCAGGCCATGGCGGATGACCTGTTTGCAGTGATCGCCAGTGGCGAGGTGGTTGTGGATATCCAGCAGCGGTATCCGTTGAGTGAAGCGGCCAAGGCGCAGAGCGAGCTGTCTGCGCGCAGGACGGTGGGTTCGACTGTTCTACTGCCCTGAACCCCGGGGCCGCGCTGCGGCTCAATCGCCGGCAAGCCGGCCCCTACAGGTATTGTGCAAGCCTGAAAAGCAGCACTATTTCTGTGGGAGCCGGCTTGCCGGCGATTCGAGGGCGCAGCCCTCGCCAGCTTCAGCCGGGGCGGACGATCTCGCCTGTGGCCAGGTCGCGAATCACACTCGGGTTCTTCCGACCGCCCAGCGCGCCACCCAGCACCCTGTCCAGTTGGCCGTGGAAATACTGCTCCACCCGCAACCGCGTCTTCGCCGCAGGGCGCCCGCCCGGGTTGCAGGAAGTGGAAATCAGCGGCCCGACCAGCGCGCACAGCTCGCGCACTTGCGGGTGGTCGCTGACCCGCAGCGCCACCGTGTCGTGCTGCCCCGTCACCCACTCCGGCAACAGGTCCTGGTGCGGCACCAGCCAGGTGTTGGGCCCCGGCCAGGTGCTGCCCATGCGGTCGATCCAGTCTTCGGGGAAATCCTCGAAGAGGAAGTCGAACTGGCGGATGTTGTCGGCAACCAGGATCAACCCTTTATCCACAGGCCGCGACTTCAGCGCCAGCAGGCGATACACCGCGTCCTCGTTCCATGGGTCGCAGCCCAGGCCCCAGACCGCTTCGGTCGGATAGGCGATCACTGCGCCCGCCCGAATATCACGTGCGGCTTGTTGCACACGCCAACTGCTCACCATTTGTATCTCTCCGCATTTAAGCCATGGGCGCAGTTTACTTAGCCCACGCGGGCAAACCAACGGCCAGCTTCATTACTGACCCTGCCTTCGAGCTCCAGCTCGGTCAATTGTGCCAGCACGTGGGCCAGCGGTTGCTCGCTGCAAATCGCCAGCGCCTCGCTGGTCTGCGGTGCGGCATGCAGCAAAGCCAGCAACGGATGCGCGGGTTTATCCACAACTGCGGGCGGCAAGTTCTGCCAACCCTGCAGGCTTTCCAGGATCTGTTGCACGCTTTCCACCAGCAGCGCGCCATCACGGATCAGCTGATGGCAGCCCTTGGCGCCAGGGTGGTGAATGGAGCCTGGAATGGCATAAACCTCTCGGCCCTGTTCGGCAGCCAGGCGTGCCGTGATCAATGAACCACTGGCCAGGCTCGCCTCCACCACCAGCACGCCCAGCGACAACCCGCTGATGATGCGGTTACGTCGCGGAAAGTTGCCCGGCAACGGCCCGGCATCCAGCGGGTACTCGGAAACCAAGGTGCTACCGCTGTCAATCATCGCTTTGGCCAAGTCGCGGTGGCGCTGTGGATAAAGTTTTTGCAACCCCGTGCCGAGCACACCGATGGTGCCCCCTCCGGCCTGTAACGCGGCCCGATGAGCGGCACCGTCGATGCCCAGCGCCAGGCCGCTGGTGATGGTGAACCCGGCTTGTGAAAGGTAGCGGGAAAATGCCCTGGCGGTGTCGATTGCCGGCGGTGAAGCACGCCTGCTGCCCACAATCGCCAGCTGCGGCCGGTCGAGCAAAGCGGGGTCGCCTGCAACGAAAAGCAGCGGCGGGGGATCGTCGATTTCCGCCAGCAACGCAGGGTAGCCGGGGCTGTCCCACATCAGCAAATGCTGGCCCGGCTGCTCTAGCCAAGCCATTGCAGCCAAGGCGCCGTCGCGTACTTCGGCACTGCGCCGGGCATCGATGGTGGCCTGTGTCATCCCTAGCGCGCGCCATGCCCCGGCCGGTGCACTGAGCGCCGAAGAGGCACTGCCAAAGGCCCCCAGCAAGGTGTGAAAGCGACGCAAACCCGTCTCGGGAAGGCGGTGCAGGCGCAATCGCGCTTCCAGTTCGGCGGGTGGGCAAGGCGACGAATGGTGATTTGACATGCGGATCATCCTTGATCAAAAGAGGGCCATTTACGTGGCACAACCTGTGGATAACTCTGTTGATAATACTTTGACAAGCTGTCCATCAAATGGGTATCAAGCTGCCCTTTGAAACCCTAGACGAGCTTGCCAGGTGCCGAAATCGCCGATTCCCTTTATTATGTGTGCTCAGTTTTCAACCGAACGCACAGTGACTGCCTGACCCTATGGCCATCTTGAACATTCTCGAATTCCCAGACCCGCGCCTGCGCACCATTGCCAAACCGGTGACGGAGTTTGACGACGCCCTGCGCCAGCTGATCGACGACATGTTTGAAACCATGTACGAAGCGCCCGGCATCGGCCTGGCTGCCACGCAGGTCAACGTCCACCTGCAGGTCGTGGTGATGGACCTGAGCGAAGACCGCAGCGAGCCGCGCGTCTTCATCAACCCGACCGTCGAAGAGCTGACCCACGACATGGGCCAGTACCAGGAAGGCTGCCTGTCTGTCCCTGGCTTCTACGAAAACGTCGACCGCCCACTGCGGGTGCGCGTCAAGGCCCAGGACCGTGACGGCAAGCACTACGAACTGGAAGCCGAAGGCCTGCTGGCAGTGTGCGTGCAGCACGAATTCGATCACCTCAACGGCAAGCTGTTCGTCGACTACCTGTCGCAGCTCAAACGCGACCGGATCAAGAAGAAGCTGGAAAAGCAGCACCGCCAGCAAGCCTGATCCCCACCTTCCAGAAGGCTTGCTCCGGCAAGCCTTTTTCTTTTTTGAAGCGAGAACTCCATGCGCATCGTCTTTGCAGGCACTCCAGAGTTTGCCGCCGAACACCTCAAGGCCCTGCTCGACAGCCCTTACGAGATCGTGGCCGTCTACACCCAGCCCGACCGCCCGGCCGGTCGTGGCCAGAAGCTGATGCCCAGTGCGGTCAAGGCGCTGGCCGTGGCCCATGACATCCCGGTGTTCCAGCCGCCAACCCTGCGCAACGAAGATGCCCAGGCGGAACTCGCGGCACTGAAGCCAGACCTGATGGTGGTGGTCGCCTACGGCCTGATCCTGCCTCAAGTCGTGCTGGACATCCCGCGCCTGGGTTGTATCAACAGCCACGCCTCGCTGCTGCCACGCTGGCGCGGGGCGGCACCGATCCAGCGCGCCGTGGAAGCCGGCGACGCCGAGAGCGGCGTGACCGTGATGCGCATGGAAGCAGGCCTGGATACCGGCCCGATGCTGCTCAAGGTGGTCACCCCGATCAGCGCCGGAGATACCGGTGGCAGCCTGCACGACCGTCTGGCCGAAATGGGCCCGCCGGCGGTGGTGCAAGCCATTGCCGGCCTGGCCGACGGCAGCATGCAGGGCGAAGTACAGGACGATGCCCTGGCGACTTACGCACACAAGCTGAACAAGGACGAGGCGCGCATCGACTGGAGCCGCCCGGCCGTGGAGCTGGAGCGCCTGATCCGCGCTTTCAACCCTTGGCCGGTGTGCCACAGCACCCTGGACGGCGAAAGCGTGAAGGTGCTGGCCGCCAACGTGGCCACAGGTGAAGGCGCCCCTGGCGAGATCCTCTCGGCCAGCAAGGACGGTCTGGTGGTCGCCTGCGGTGACCAGGCGCTGAGCCTGACCCGCCTGCAATTGCCGGGTGGCAAGGCCCTGGCCTTCAGCGACCTGTTCAACAGCCGCCGCGAGAAGTTCGCCATCGGCAAGGTGCTCGGCCAATGAACCCACGCCTCGCCGCCGCCCGTGCCTTGGCTGCTGTCCTTAGCGGCAAGGCGTCGCTGAACAGCTCGCTGCCGGCCCAACTGGACAAGGTCGATGAACGCGACCGTGGCCTGACCCAGGACCTGGCATTCGGCACCGCCCGCTGGCAGCCGCGCCTGGACCTGCTGGCCGCACAACTGCTGCAGAAGCCCTTCAAGGCTGCCGATACCGATGTGCAGGCGTTGCTGCTGGTCGGCCTGTACCAGCTGTTCTACACGCGCATCCCGGCCCACGCCGCCATCGGCGAAACGGTCGGTTGCGCCGACAAGCTGAAGAAGCCCTGGGCCAAGGGCCTGCTCAATGCCGTGCTGCGCCGCGCTCAACGTGAGGGCGAAGCACTGCTGGCCGGCATGGAGCGCGACCCGGTGGTCCGCACCGCGCACCCGCGCTGGCTGCAGAAGGCGCTGAAAGCCTTCTGGCCCGAGCAGTGGGAAGCCATCTGCGCTGCAAATAACGCGCACCCGCCGATGATCCTGCGGGTCAACCGCCGCCACCACAGCCGCGATGCCTACCTGGCGCTGCTGGCCGAGGCAGGCGTCGGCGCCAGCGCTTGCCAGTACAGCCGCGACGGCATCGTGCTGAATGAGGCCTGCGACGTGCGCAGCCTGCCGGGCTTTGCCGAGGGCTGGGTGAGCGTGCAGGACGAAGCCGCGCAACTGTCTGCCGACCTGCTCGAACTGGCCCCCGGCCAGCGCGTGCTCGACGCCTGCTGCGCCCCGGGCGGCAAGACCTGCCACCTGCTCGAAGCCGAAGCCGGCCTGGCGCACATGGTCGCCATCGACCTGGAAGCCAAGCGCCTGACCCGCGTGCGCGAGAACCTCGACCGCCTGCAACTGGACGCCGAGCTGATCGCCTGTGACGCCCGCGACACCGCCAGCTGGTGGGACGGCAAACCGTTCCAGCGCATCCTGCTCGACGCCCCGTGCTCGGCCACCGGCGTTATCCGCCGCCACCCGGACATCAAGCTGACCCGTCAGGCCGACGACATTCCGGCCCTGGCCGCGCTGCAAGGCGAGCTGCTCGATGCCCTGTGGCCGACCCTGGAAGTGGGCGGCATGCTGCTGTACGCCACCTGCTCCAGCCTGCCGACCGAGAACACCGAAGTGATCGAAGCGTTCCTCGCCCGCACCCCAGGCGCCCGTGAGCTGGACCTGGCGACCGAAGCCGGCGTGCGCCAGCCACACGGCCGCCAGCTGCTGGCCCAGGAAGGCGGCCACGACGGTTTCTACTATGCCAAGCTGATCAAGATCGCCGCCTCACGCGGGTAAGAAAAAAGATTAGGGAGTAGCGGATGAAGATTATCATCCTCGGTGCAGGGCAGGTGGGCGGTACACTGGCGGAACACCTGGCGAGCGAAGCCAACGACATTACCGTGGTCGACACCGACGGCGACCGCCTGCGCGACCTCGGCGACCGCCTGGACATCCGGACCGTGCAGGGCCGTGGCTCGCTGCCGACGGTGCTGCGCCAGGCTGGCGCCGACGATGCCGACATGCTGGTGGCGGTGACCAACAGCGACGAAACCAACATGGTGGCCTGCCAGGTCGCCTATTCGCTGTTCCACACCCCGACCAAGATCGCCCGGGTGCGCGAATCGGCCTACCTCACCCGCGAGGAGCTGTTCCACAACGACCACATCCCGGTGGACGTGCTGATCAGCCCCGAGCAGGTGGTGACCAACTACATCAAGCGCCTGATCGAACACCCCGGCTCGCTGCAGGTCATCGACTTCGCCGAAGGCAAAGCCCAGCTGGTGGCAGTCAAGGCCTACTACGGCGGCCCGTTGGTGGGCCAGCAACTGCGCCAGATCCGCGCGCACATGCCCAACGTCGACACCCGTGTGGCGGCGATCTTCCGCCGCGACCGGCCGATCACACCGCGCGGTGACACGGTAATCGAGGCCGACGATGAAGTGTTCTTCATTGCCGCCAAGAAGGACATCCGCGCCGTGATGGGCGAGCTGCGGCGCATCGACGAGACCAACAAGCGCGTGGTCATCGCCGGTGGCGGGCAGATCGGCGAACGCCTGGCCGAGGCCATCGAAAGCCGCTACCAGGTGAAGATCATCGAAATGAACCCGGCCCGCTGCCGGCACCTGTCGGACACGCTGGAAAGCACCGTGGTGCTGCAGGGCAGTGCCTCGGACAAGGACCTGATGCTCGAAGAGAACATCGCCGATGCCGACATCTTCCTGGCCCTGACCAACGACGACGAGGCCAACATCATGTCGTCGCTGCTGGCCAAGCGCCTGGGTGCACGCAAGGTGATGACCATCATCAACAACCCGGCCTATGTCGACCTGGTGCAAGGCGGTGAAATCGATATCGCCATCAGCCCGCAGCTGGCCACTATCGGCACCCTGCTGGCGCACGTGCGCCGTGGCGACATCGTCAGTGTGCACTCCCTGCGCCGCGGCGCGGCCGAGGCCATCGAGGCGGTGGCGCATGGCGATGCGAAATCGAGCAAGGTGGTCGGCAAGGCCATCGAAGACATCGCCTTGCCGCCGGGCACCACCATCGGCGCGATCATCCGTGACGAAGAGGTGCTGATCGCCCACGACGACACGGTGATCGAGTCGGGTGACCATGTCATCCTGTTCGTTGTGGATAAAAAGCATATTCGGGATGTGGAGAAGCTGTTCCACGTCGGCTTGAGTTTCTTCTAGGAGAAGAGGGCATGCGCGAATCGCTGGAGAAGATGCTGGCAAAGGGTGTGGATAACCCGCTGCTGCGGTTCGGCCTGGGCAAGGCCTGGCTGGACGAGGGCAATGGTGTGGAAGCGGCGGTGCACCTGGCCCGCTGTGTAGAGCAGGACCCGAAGTATTCGGCGGCGTGGAAGCTGCTGGGCAAGGCGTATCAGCTGCAGGGCGACCTTGCGGCGGCGCGCAAGGCCTGGGAGGACGGGATCGTGGCGGCGCAGGCCCATGGCGACAAACAGGCCGAGAAAGAGATGGCCGTGTTTCTGAAGAAACTCAACAAAACCTCTAGCTGACGCCGTCCGTGTGGGAGCGGGTTCCCCCGCGAACACCGGCGAAGCCGGTGCCATACGCCGCGGTGTCCGCTTCGCGGGCAAGCCCGCTCCCACAGGGGCCCCTCATGCAGGCAGAATTGCATCAGCCTGCATGAGGGGCCGCGAATAACTCAATACCAGCGCGGCTCGCCCGCCGGTCGCTTCTTGAAGCGCTTCATGCTCCACATGTACTGGCTCGGGTACTCGCGCACATAACGCTCGACCACCTTGCTCATGGCCGCTGCCGACTCGCTCACGTCGGTGCTGTACATTGCCTCTGGTGCGGCTTCCAGAATCACCCGGAACCCGGACCCATCCGGCAGCCGCAGCGCATGCAGGAACACCCCCACCGCTTTGCCACCGGCCAGCATGTTCGGCACGAACTTGCTGGTCAGCGCCTGGGTGCCCAGGAACGGCACGAACACACCCGCCGATTCGGCCGGTTCAGGGTCGGCAGGAATGCCCACCTGGCCACCGCGGCGCACTTCCTTGATCACGCTGAGGATGCCTTCCTTGGTCGAAGGCGCCACGCGGTTGCCCATTTGCACCCGCTGTTCACGCAGAAGATCATCCACAGCCTTCAGCTTCGGCGGGCGGTAGAAAATGATCGGTTTGCACTGGTTGCAGTAGAAGTGGTTGAGCACTTCCCAGTTACCCAAGTGGCTGGTGATACCCACCACGCCCTTGCCCGAGGCCAGTGCCTGCTCCAGCACTTCCAGACCGTGTACTTCCTTGACCAGGTCCAAAGAGCGCTGGGGTGGCCAGATCCAGGCACAGGCGCTTTCGACGAAGGACTTGCCGATGTCCCGCAAGGCCTGGCCAACCAGTTGCTCGCGGGCAACCGGGTCCATCTCGGGGAAACACTTGGCCAGGTTGATCCGCACCACGTTGCGCGAACCGTTGGGGATTTTCCACATCAGCCAGCCGATCCCGGCACCGACGCGCTGGACCGCGCCCCAGGGCAGCTTGGCAAACAGACGCAGCACCCCGACCATCAGGGCGCCCTTGAACTTTTCCACAGGCGAATTCCTTATTTCAGCAAGGCGCGCATTGTAACCCCTCAGCGCAGCAAGGC
>Ga0213824_1000174_pt1 | contig 55503 bp, 60 predicted proteins | sample MC6MC0906MG_FD_179892 | JGI IMG/M metagenome (GOLD analysis project Ga0213824, IMG submission 179892) | Enriched soil aggregate microbial communities from Iowa State University, Ames, United States - MC6-MC0906-MG | ecosystem: Environmental > Terrestrial > Soil > Unclassified | place: USA: Iowa...
AAAAGATGTCATATTGACATCTTTTTAGTGAAGAAGTGACCATCCCATAAAGTCTTCATGTACTTGGCACGCCCTCTTATCGTTTCGATCATATAATTCAGCATAACTATCTGTTTCTTCATCATAAGCCATTGTATAAATAATTTGGCCGTCTATTTCAACGGATAAAACGACTCCACCTTTCATCTCTTCTACATGAATGGTAGCATTCGCCGGAATTCTCATATCCGTCATCTTCATCGCATCTAACAATATACTAAACCCCCTACAGCGTATTCATTGCTAGTACTATTACACACTAAATAGTATACTACTGTAATAGCATACATTTCGTCAATGAAATTGCTGTTTAAAAAGCATATTGTCTTTATACATATACGCTAAAATATAAGAAATAGAAATGTTTTAATGGGGGGCTAACATTGATTCTACATAAGGGAGATGTATTATTCCGTCAAGGTGAGGACGGTCCATTATATTTTATAAAAGCAGGTTTATTAAAAGTTATTCGGTTAGAAGCAGACGGAACACCATTTTTATTTAATATTATCGTTCCTGGTGAAACGATACCTCACCATTCTTTAATTTCACCGAAGGAATATCACGGTACAGCTATCGCTTTAATGAAAACAGAAGTTGAACCTATAATTAGCAATGAATGGTACGATCAACTCCAGGCAAATCCTGCATCTTATGAAAATATCGCTATGCAATTACAATCGAAATTAAGAATGATGCAACAGCGTATCGATCAATTGACAACTGTCTCTCCTAAAGAGCGCCTTCATCGTTTACAAGAGTGGTTCACCTTATATTTAGGTGACATTCCTATTTATGAAATATTAACACAAACTGAAATTGGTCAGCTCATAGGTGTACGCCGCGAAACAGTAAATCGCTTATTAAGAGAACAAGCAAAAAACGAGGTAAAATAATACCTCGTTTTTTGTTTAGTAATGTTAATCTATTGTAAGCTTGCTGCGGGACCGAAAAATTCATAATGAATGTTCTCTTGTTTAACACCCAAATCCATTAATGCAGCATTTATATGCTTCATAAATGGTACTGGGCCACAGAAATAAAATTCTGCTTCAGTTGTTGGAATAATAGTTTGTAACCATTCACGTTCAATGAATCCTTCTTTGTCAAAATTCTTCATTTCCACATCTTGCTCTGTCGGTAAAGAATAGCAAGTATATGCTTTCACTTGTTCATACTCTTTTTCTACTGTCTCAACATGCTCTTTCATCGCATGTGTATTACTATTTATCGCCGCATGAACAAAGCATACGTTACGCTTTGATTCTTGTTCGATTAGCGTATTTAACATACTCATCATCGGTGTAATACCTACTCCACCACTAATTAGTACAACAGGTAATGTTGACTCCATATTTAACACGAAATCTCCCGCTGGTGCACTTACTGGTAAGACATCTCCTTCTCCTACATGATCATGTAAGTAATTAGATACTTTACCATCTGGTGTATCTACACCTTTTTCTTTCTTTACACTAATGCGATAGTATTCTTTTCCAGGAGCATCAGATAAGCTATATTGACGATTATGCGTATATGTTTCACCTTCAATATTTATTTGAATCGTTACATATTGTCCTGGGATGAATGATGAAACTTTCCCACCATCTTCAGGTTTTAAATAAAATGATGTAATAACATCGCTTTCCTTCACTTTTTTAACAATCACAAAGTTGCGGAAATCTTTCCATCCACCTTCTTTATGTGCAGCTTCTTCATACATACCCGCTTCAATGCTAATGAATGCATCAGCAATGACGCCATACGCTTCTCCCCATGCATTTAAAACTTCATCAGGTGCGCCTGCAACCTCTTTAATCGCTCGTAGTAAGCATGTGCCTACTATTGGATAATGCTCTGCTTTAATACCTAAACTTCTATGCTTATGACCGATTTGCTTTACAACCGGAATAATAGCCTCTAAATTATCAATGTACATTGCAGCTGCATAAACCGCATTTGCTAATGCTTGTTGTTGTCTTCCCTTTTTCTGATTCGTATGGTTGAAAATATTCAATAACTCCGGATGTTCCGAAAATAAAATTTGATAAAATCTCGTTGTAATTTCAACGCCTTTTTCCTGTAATAACGGTACTGTTGACTTAACGATTTCAATTGTTTTTGCACTTAACATTGTATCCCACTCCTCTATTTCTTTAACTGTTTTTAGTTTAACTGAATTGTATAATACATATTGTGATTTTAATCACTATTAACATGGTGTTTTTGTGAAAAATATATGAACAATGCACATATTAAGTAAATTTTAATTAGTCGTCATTAATAGTGCTCAAAAAAAAGCTAACTAGAATTCTAGCTAGCCTACTACTTCGTTTGTATTGCTTGTTTAATTACTTGTATATTCTGCCCATCTCCAAACTCGGTATACCCCCACACATTCGTTTCACCTTTATATTTATTCACAAATATATCCAAATCATGATATACGCGATGAGCATAGACTACATACTCAATATTCTGAAGCTCCACATCTTTTTTTACAATTTCATAACTTCTATTCACATCGCGTTTTATTTTTTCATTTTCTATTTCTTTATGTATATTTTTTAAAGAAGGTTCTTGTTGTTGAAACCATTGTTTAAATTGGTTCCAGTCCCCTTCTGTATAATTCTCTGCTTTACCATAATTTAAGAAATCATTATAACTTTCATGTGTCATACGAATAAAATCTAGCACTTTTGTCTCTTCTTGCGCATCTTCTATTTGAGCTATTGTATTTACCTCAGCAGGCTTATTCGCATAATGTAGTAGCACTTTCATAAGACTATAGCTCGCAATGATCATCACGATAATAATTCCTGTATAAATCTTTCTTATCATTTCGACAATATTTTTCTATGCATTTCTCCTTGGCAAGTGTTCTTGTAAAACAATATATCCTTCATAAGCTGTATAACCGAGTATAGCCATTAATCCGATATAACAAGCAAAAACTGTCCATTTTGTTTTCGTATCAACTTTATAATAATTTTCTTGTTGTTCCTTTTCTATTTCCCATTCATTTAATTTTCTCTCCGACACTTCAAATGCTTCTCTTAAATGAATTGTATACTCATCTTTTTCATCTTCATATGGGACATAATCAAGTGGCTCAAACTTTGGTAAAAGGTACTCTAGCACTTCGATTTTTTGAAGTTCGCCTGTTTTTAATTCTTTCTCATGCTCTTTTTGTCTTAATACATTCATCTCATGATGAATCATATAAATAGTTCGATGCACCGCACCAGTTTCTTTTAATTCCTCTTCAAGCCTAGCAACATATTCTTTCATTCCATCGATTTTATATCCTAATTCCTTAATCGGTTCCTCTCTCTTTATTACTCTATACAATTCCATACAACCGATAATAACAATAAATCCACCTAAAATACTCTTGAAGTAAATAGAATAGCCGAGTAGTACAACTAGCCCTGCTCCCCAAATTTTCGTACTGACAACTGAAATGATTCGTCCACCATCTAACGGAGAAACTGGAATTAAGTTAAAGAAATTAATCATACTTCCAAGTAAAATAATAAGCGCCCAAAACGGCTCTTTCGTTATTATATAAAGTGGGATCGCGGGTAAAAATGAAAGTAATCCGAAAAGAGGTCCCATATATGCAATGTAAGCTTCATCTTTTGCATTTTTCGGCATCTCTTTCATCCCAATAAGAGCTCCCATAAATGGTATGAAGATTGCTGGCGATGTTGGTATACCTTTTCTTCTAGCTGCCCATAAATGCCCCATCTCATGTACAAACAACAAATAAACGAGTGCTACCCCAAACTTCCAACCATATATGACTGCGTATGCACCAAGCGATAAAAACATACTAAATACTGTTGAAAATTTTGCTAACTTAAAAATGGCAAATACCCACTTTAACTTAGACAGTAAAAATAATCCTATTGCAACGATAATTCCCCATAACCCTTTTTTATTATTTTTCATATTCCTCTCCTTTATCTCGCTTTACTGAGTCATTTACACTCACCAAAACCTATTCTTGTCTTTATTATGACATATTTTTTTCTATTGTTAGAAATAATGTTTATTACATCCATTTTTAGCCAAAAATATAAATGAAAGGAGGTATATACAAATGAAATTACAATCTCTTATGATAGGCGCTCTATCGTTTTTAGCTTCAACTCTTATTTTTTATACCGTTAGCTACGTATTATTATTAGATTTGTTGCCAAATCACTTATTTATTGCTCTTATCATTCTTTCCGCTCTTATGATTTCTTTTCTTATTACACGAAAATCAATGAGTGAGCCATCTGCAAAAGCAAAGTAATAGAGAGGGGAGTCTTTCCCCTCTCTTATCATTTCCTAGGAAAATCTATATAGACTTTACCATTCACTTTTATCCCGCAAACGCCCGATTGATAAAGGCTAATAATCAGTAGGGAATCCCCCACTGATTAAAGTTTCACTTTATCTTTGTAAGTTCATTTTTTCACCATACTCTTTAACAATTTGAATAATGTTTTGAAATGCTCCTACTTTTTCTTTCTTACTATTTAATATTTGTAAATCGTAATTATCATAATAGCTTTCTAGTGCTTTTAATTGTGATTCTGAAGCATCTTTTATGGGAACAGTAACATTCAATTCATACTGTTTATATCCTTCTTTTACTTTTTCTGCTGAAATTATTTCACTTTCTTTTGCTCCAATTAATTTTTGAACCTTTTCTGGGAAAATCAATTGCAAATAATATTCTTGTTCCTTTGCTAACTTATTATATAGTGATTGTGAAATCGTATAACGTACTTTATAATTCATTTTTTGCTCACCCGCTTTAATATGAAACGCGGTAATCTGCAAATCTTTTTTCGTTATTTCCGTTAAAGGCCCTACCTGCATCTCATCTTCTTTTTGTTCTGGAATCTTTGGAAATATAGCCAAAAGTTTTTCCGTATCTTTTTCGTTCAGCATATACATAGCTTTTTTATATTGCACCCATCCCCGTCGATCTTCTCCCCTTAACCATGCATAATACGTTTCTATTTTCCCATCTCTACTAATTTGTATTTCATATTCTGGTTTACCAAAGCTACCTGTTACTTCTTGTTTTTCTGCTTTGTTTATAATATCCACCACTAACTCCGCATCCATTTTCTTTAATTTTTTTTCTTCTGTACCTTTTTGTATAACAGTTATTTGTAATGGTTCTTTCACTTCATTCACTGTCTCCTCTACTTGTTTCGATTCTTTCTTTTGCTCTGCTTGACCACACGACGCGAGTAAAATAACACATAAAACCATTAAATATTTCCCTTTCAAATCGATTCTCCTTTTCCAATAAGAACTTCTTATAATCCTCATACATAAAACAAAAACGTTACATTATATAGAATGAGCTATACTATACAATGAAGGGAGGATTTTACAATGTCCATTAATTTTCATGATGCAAATAATAGGTATACGTATGCAAGTCGTAACGCACATATTTCATGGCAGGAAACAATAAACAATATTGTAGATGTGCAAAATAAACAAGTAATTGATATAGGTTGTGGTGGCGGCATTTACACGAAAGAAATTGCTCTTATGGGAGCCAAAAGTGTTGTTGGGCTTGATTTTTCAAAAGAAATATTACAAGCTGCAAAAGAAAATTGTAACGGCTTCCCAAACATTTCATTCATTCACGGTGATGCGCACAACATTCCATACCCTAACGAAACATTCGACCTTATCATTTCCCGTGCCGTCATTCATCACTTACAAGATATTCCTATTTTTATACGAGAGGCTTCTCGTATATTAAAAAAAGACGGTATACTTATTTTACAAGACCGAACTATTGAAGATTGTACAATTCCAGGAAGTCCTGAACACATTCGTGGATACTTTTTCTCTGTATTTCCAAAACTCATTGAAATAGAATCAAAAAGAAGACCAAAAACCACTACTATACAGCAAGAATTACAACAATATTCTCTTCAAGCGTTCCCCATACAAATACAATGGGAAGTACGAAAAACACATGATTCTGTAGAAGCATTGCTGCAAGATTTATCTCCCCGAACCGGACGATCCATTCTATATGAATTAACAGATCATGAACTTTCTCAACTTCTACTTCATATCCAAACAGCATTACAAAACGTCTCTCCTATTATCGAAAGAGATCGTTGGACCATTTGGAGCGCCATGAAACTGTAAGGAAGGAAGCCTCACAAAATAATGTGAGGCTTCCTTCTTTCATAATCTAATTTTGCAACACTCTTGATATCCTCCACTCCTGGCCTGCGCACTTCCACACTTCGGACATACTAAATATCTAGACTGATTTGTCAACAAACTACCTTTTTGAAAGAGTAAAACTTCTGCTTGTTTAAACGAACGCGAATAATATAACCACATAAAACCAATTATAGCAATAATGCCAAATAATACTCCCATCGCAAGCATTTCAGTCACCTCTTTTGGTTTGTTCTTTCCAGCAAGTGGATTGTTGTATTATTCTCTGCGAATTCAAATAATTCCTTCCTTACTCCTATAAATATCAATTTTCTCCATAAACTTTACAATTCCCTATAATGTTTTACAGCATTTTTACAAACAGCATTCAACCTTATATTCTCAGCTATATTTCTACAGAAAAATATATTTCCCAAAAAATATGTTGACTTTCTAAAAAAAACGTGTGAAAATACTGTCAGAATACTTGAATAAAAATTCATTGACGAGAACGAGTACGTTATAGGACTGTTCCCCAGAGAGTTGGCGATTTGCTGAAAGCCAACGTTCAGTGCGTAGCCGAAAATCATCTCCGAGAAGTAGAACCGAATGCTGAAGTAAGTTCTTACCGGATGTCCCCCGTTACAAGGAACACGTATCATGTTGTACGTTGCAAAGCCGTATACATATAGATTTATTTCTACATGTATAAATTAGGGTGGTATCGCGGGTAAATATAACTCGTCCCTTTCTTTAGGGACGAGTTTTTTGTGTTCTTACAATGAATTTACAAAAAGGAGGAAAAACAATGAACACTGTATCAAAAAAACATGTTTTTTTCACAGGCCTTATGCTATTTTCTTTATTTTTTGGGGCAGGAAATTTAATTTTCCCTCCAATGCTTGGACAAAATGCTGGTGAAAACTTTTGGCCAGCGATGATTGGCTTTTTACTAACAGGAGTTGGTTTACCGTTACTTACTGTAATCGCTATTTCTTTATCAGGAAATGGAATGCAGCAACTTGCAAGTCATGTTCACCCATTATTCGGAATTTTCTTTACAGTAGTTGTATACATTGCAATCGGTCCATCTATGGGCATTCCGCGTGTCGCTAACGTCGCTTATGAAATGGGAGTTAGTTCTTTCTTACCAGAAACCATTCGCTCTAGCAGCCTAGTGCTATTTTTATACACAGTCATCTTCTTTTCTATCGTATTTTGGCTTAGTTTAAACCCTTCTAAGCTCGTCGATCGTATCGGAAGTGTATTAACACCTATTTTATTACTCTCAATTTTTTTATTGTTCGTTAAGAGTGTATTTACACCCCTCGGGCAATCTGGACCAGCCATGCAAGAGTATCAAACTTCTCCAATTTTCAAAGGTTTTATGGAAGGATACTTAACGATGGATACCATTTCAGCACTTGCATTTGGGATTATCGTTGTAAATGCAATTCGCTCAAAAGGTGTGAGTGATCGTAAATCAATTGCCATCGCAACAGCAAAAGCAGGACTTATTGCCGCTACTGGTCTCGTACTTGTATACGGTGCACTTGGTTGGCTCGGTGCAACAAGTGTCTCTCTCGGATATGCTAAAAACGGAGGACAGCTACTTACCGTTATCGTACAACAATTATTCGGTCCATATGGTCTAATCCTACTATCTCTTATCGTTACACTTGCTTGCTTAACAACATGTGTTGGACTTGTATCTGCATGTAGTCAATATTTCTCAACTTTATTAACAAAATTTTCATACAAAATGTTAGCAAGTATCATTTGCACGTTAGGATTATTAGTTGCCAACTTAGGTTTAACAAAAATTATCGCCATCTCTGTTCCTATTTTACTTGTTGTATATCCTGTTGCAATTGTACTCGTATTATTATCATTACTTCATAAATATTTTGGTGGCTATCGATCTGTTTATGTATGTGCTTTAATCGGAACAGCAGTTGTTAGCGTTTTTGACGGATTAAAACAAGGGAATATTCCTGTTTCATTTATCACATCTTATTTTGAGTTTATTCCATTATATAATGAAAGAATTGGTTGGTTAGTACCAGCGTTAGTTGGGGCTATTATCGGTTTTGCTATCTCAAAATTAAGTGGTGCAAAAACAGTACCATTAACGGAGCATTCACCTGAATCGAAAGCATCATAAAAAAACTCCCATTTCGGGAGTTTTTTACATTTGATAAAAAGTATGATTAAAGCTACTTACTTTATAAGCTTTCGTATAGTAATCAATATTCGTATCCACTGTTTCTACTTTTACAACATCATAGCAATCTTCTTGCTTTACTAGAAATAAATAATATTCTTCTGTCGCCTCAATAATTGCGATACGATCTGTTTCAATATCATATTGTTCACAAAGTGCTTGCAACGCATTCACATAGTTACCTAATTTTTTCGTTTCATCCATTCCAAATATCGTTTGAACTAACATACGCTCTCTCCCCTTTGTATGTACTGTTAACACTATAATGATAGCGCTTACATTATTAACCGTCAACAAAAAGCTTTGACCATATATAGTCAAAGCCTCCTTCTTATTTCGTCAATTGATGTCTAAATGCATAAATAACCGCCTGTGTCCTGTCACTTACATTTAGCTTATTTAATATATTACTCACATGTGTCTTTACTGTTTTGAGGGCAATAAACAACTCATCTGCAATCTCTTGATTACTTTTCCCCTCTGCAATTAATAACAAAATTTCAGACTCTCTTTCTGTTAACTCCTCATGCAAAGGTTGTTCTTTCTTTTGACGCATACGAGACATCATTTTGCCAGTAACTTTTGGCTCTAATACCGTTTCTCCATCATAAGTAGCTCGTACAGCGTCTGCTATATCACTCGCTCTTGATGTTTTTAATAAATAACTTGTCGCCCCCGCCTCAATAACAGGATACAACTTCTCATCATCTAAAAAGCTCGTTACAACCACAATTTTCGCTTCTGGCCATTCCTGAATAATAGCACGTGTTGCTTCAACACCGTCCATCTCATCCATGACAAGATCCATCAAAATAATATCCGGTCTTAATTGCAATGCTAACTCTGAACCTTTTCTGCCATTTTCAGCTTCTCCAACTACTTCAATATCTGGCTGCGTTGATAAATATGCTGATACACCCATTCGAACCATTTCATGGTCATCAACTAGTAATACCTTTATCATGACTCTCCCCCTCTCTCAATCATAATCGGTACTTTCACTTCTATTTGCGTACCTTTATTTGGAAAACTAAGTACTTTTAATGTACCACCAATTTCATGAACTCGCTCTTGCATTGATCTTAAACCGTATGAACCTGCCTTATTAACCCCAACTTTAAAACCAACACCATCATCAATAATTTTCAAAATCGCATATTGATCAATTTTACGTAGGCGTACTTCGGTTTTCTTTGCCTTCGCATGCCGTAAAGTATTAGACAACGCCTCTTGTACAATACGGAATAAATGATCTTCTACACCTTTTTTTAATTGAATTGGTTCAATTAACCATTCAATTTTCATATGTTGCTTTCTAGACAGTTCTGTTAATAATTCTTCTATACCCTCTGTTAGTTTCTTACCTTCCAACTGCACTGGGCGTAAATGAAGGAGCAATGCTCTCATTTCTGATTGTGCATTTACAACCATATTTTCAACAAGCTGCAATTGTTTTTTCGTCATGTCTGGAATTTCAGCTACTTGTTCATTAATAGCTGACATCATCATCGACATTGCAAAAAGCTGCTGACTTACAGAATCATGCAGCTCCCTCGCCAATCGATGCCTTTCTTGGGAGATCGCTTCTTGTCTCATCTCTTCATTCCAATGAGCTCGTTCATTCGTTACTTTTTGAAATAGCCCAGCTTGCTCCTCTAATCGACGAGCAAGGCCAATTACTTTTCGTTCCACTTCATGAAATTCATCATCCGCAGTAAACGAAACATCACTCGGAAAATTCCCTCGCTCTACTTCAAATAGAAAAGTATTTAATCCTTGTATACGCTGCTCTATATAATAACCGATTGCATACCCTACAATTCCTCCGATAAGAAGACTGGTACTCATAATAAACAAGCCAATTGGAACAGAAGCAATGGATTCTTTCCATAGTAAATCATAAACTTGTTGTTCACTTTTCCATACATATACAATTGTACAAATAAGTGCGATACTCACAGAGGACAACATAGAATAACGGATATACATCCACGAAATATTCTTTTGTTTTTTCATTATACTTTCCTCACTTCCGTATCGCCTACGACAAGCGAAGAAATAATTTTTATACGGCGAGGAGCTTCTTTATACTGTTCTGTTCTAAACGTAACATTACGGTTAAATCCTGTTTCTTCGTGTCCGGGCAAGAGCACTCGCCCAACAATAACAGAATGATTTAAAGACAGTTCGATATCATATGGCACATATAAACGAATATTACCAACGACACCTCGAATAACAATTACCGTTTCTCCCTCTGGAATCATCGCAGTTGTTAAATCAATCTCGACATCACAAGCACCATATTGGACGTTAATATCCTCAAGTTCATAAATATGATCCATCATTCGTACATTACCTACGAACATATTTTTTATATACGGTTCTGTACGATATATTTGTTTTTCTTCATCTATATATCCCTTTTCTTTAATTTCAACTTTCATTGCTTTTTGCTGGTGCCCTTGTTGAATAAGTTGATAACCAATTAAAGCTAAACAAGCAAATACAACAAGTACGAATGCTGCTGATGAAAATAAGAAGAATAAGAATACAATACCACCGACAAATAAAAATACATTCCCTCTTACATATCGATTTTTCTTTCGGTAATGCCTTCCAAACATAATCATAATAAATGCAAATATTAGACCACCTGGTTCAAAATGTCCAAGTATCATATCAAGAAAAAGACCGAATCCAAATATGATGAGGAGCATCCCCATTAATTGTGTTTTTGAAAAGTGCTTCTTCATTTCAGCTCCCCTCCCTCTTTGTCACATATACATAGAAGAAAAGGCATTGCTTTCCAACACCTTTTCTTCTATCACTATATCATAAGCCTGTTTTATTATATACTACAATTATTTTGTTAACTCTTTCGTTAATGATACTTCATTTTTCTCTTTCATTTCACGCTCTAGTTTTGCGATTTTCATATCAAATGTATCACGCTCATGCTCTTCATTTATACGAAGCTCTATGTCACGAATGTGATCTTCAATTTCTTCAAATCGTAAGAACGGATTATTTTCATCCATTTTATGAATGGCAGTATTCATACGGCGATTTGCATGCGCCATATTTTCACGTGCCATTAATTCCATACGCTTTGCGTTCATTTCTTTTAATTTATTTTTCATTTCTGAAAGACGACGCTCTAACTCATCAATTTGCTCTACAACGCCAGCATACATTTCTTCTAAGCGAGTTACTTGCCCTTCATAATACGCTACTTCTTCTAATGCACGTTCGTGTAATTGTAATTCGCCTGCTTCTTGTGCGATGATAGCTTGCTTTGATCTTTTATTAACAAAATAACGTGCTTGCTCAAGCTCACGAGCAAAGTTAGATTTTAATGTTTTATGACGCTGAATTAACTTCTCAATTTTTGTTATTTCACGCTCACTGTCGCGTAAATATTGGTTTAACATAGCAATTGGATTTTTTCTTTCTTTCTCATCTAACACATTATGAAAATCAGCTAAAATTGCATCGCGTACACGTCCGAATAAAGATTGTTTCATTATAATCTTCCTCTCTTCTACTTTATAATTTGATTTGATTTATTCCATATTAGTTTTTCATTAACTTGTTCCACTCATCTTCAAAGTTGCTATATGGTTTAGAACTTTCTGGAGCAGAATCAACAACTACATTTTTTTCTTTTTTCCACTCACGGTAACCGTAGTATAAAACTACTAATGCTGCGATACCGATTAATGCTGGGGAATGAGAAAGTGCAATGGATAAACCGATTAAACCAACAATACCCCAAGCTAACTTTCCAAAGAATGATTTAGCTCGCACAAATGATTTATAGCTCCAGTACACAACTCCTGCTCCAATGGCGAATCCTACAATACCAGCAAGACTACCAAGAGCAATTAAAGCCAAAATACCGGCTGCGATAAACGCTAGAAATTGTTTCATCTTGTGCTTGCCTCCCTTCGATTTGATACTCTTATCTTAACTATTTTTTCTTTTTTCCATAACGAGCTTAAGAACCGTTTTTAACTCAGACTTAAGGCTGAGTTAAATTCAGCCTTTTGTAAAAACATAAGGTAGGATAGGATAATTCCCTCTTTTACCATACAAAAAAAAGCCGTACAGAGAATATTCTCTGTACGGCTTTTTTTGCTACGAATAAAAATTCATATTTAATTATGCTGTTTTATGATACTCTTTTTTTTCCGCCACTTTAGAAAATCTCGGGAAACCAATTAATATAGAAATGATTCCACATACTCCAACTAAGATCGGATAAAATGCATATGGTAACAATTCAACTGGAGATAACGCCGCAAATCCTGCCGCAGTTAACATTTGAGCACCATATGGGATTAATCCTTGCACACAGCACGAGAAAAGATCTAGTACACTCGCTGATTTACGTGGATCAATTTCATATTGATCTGCAATGTTTTTCGCAAGCGGACCTGTAAAGATAATTGAAATCGTATTATTCGCTGTACACATATTCGTCATACTTACTAAACCAGCAATACCGAACTCTGCGCCTTTTTTTGAACGAATATTACGTGTTAAAAGATTCATTAAATATTGAATACCACCATTATATTGGATCAGTTCAACCATACCACCGATTAATATAGCAAGTAGTACTAGCTCCATCATACCGCCCATTCCAGTCGTTACACTTTTAAAGAAACTCTCTAACGTATAACTTCCATCTATAAGACCGATAACACCAGATAGTACCGTTCCACCAGTTAATACAATGAGTACATTCCAACCAAGTAGTGCTGTAATAAGTACTCCTGCATACGGTAAAATCTTTATCCAGTCAAAACTATGGGCTTTAACTTGTGTATCACTTCCTAAAGTAATTATTACTAATAGTACAATTGTAATAATAGCGGCTGGTAATACAATTAAAAAGTTCGTTTTAAACTTATCTTTCATTTCTGTTCCTTGTGAACGAACAGCAGCAATTGTTGTATCTGAAATAAATGATAAGTTATCACCAAACATCGCCCCGCCCACAACAGTAGCCATCGCAAGTGCAATTGAGATATCAGTTTGCCCACTAATCCCTACAGCAATTGGTGCTAGTGCTGCAATTGTTCCCATCGAAGTTCCCATCGCTAATGAAATAAATGCCCCTATAACAAAAATTCCAGCAACGATAAATCCTGGTGGCAAAATAGATAACGCTAAATTAACAGTTGAATCAACTCCGCCCATTCCTTTTGCTGTTTCAGAAAACGCCCCTGCAAGTACAAAAATTAATACCATAATCATAATATCCGGATTTCCTGCACCTTTAGCAAATCGTTCTACTTTCACATTAAAGCTTTCTTTACGATTCATCACTAAAGCAATTCCTACAGCAATTGAAATTGCTACAAGTATCGGCAATTTATAGAAATCACCTGTAATAATTCCAGAACCAATAAATAGCGCCAAAAATATCCCAAGTGGTAATAAAGCTAAACCATTTCCTCTCGTTTCTTTCAAAGTACCATCTCTCCCTAGTTTCAACCTTTTTTCTAATGAATAACAAAAGACCTCTTCCAATGAGAAGAGGTCTTATACATCTATAAGAAACACTCTTCTCATCTTTCAAGCACATGCTTGCTGGATTTGGCACAGCACTCTGAAATCGAGTCCGCTGCCGAGGCATCGTAGGGCCAGTCCCTCCGCCTCTCTTTATAAGAAGGTTTCATATTTATTTTTTAATAATAATTTCTTCCCTAACTTTACTCGCTTACAAAACAAAAGTCAATTATTTTTTGTATAGATTTTTTTGGTAATTATACAAAAATATGAATACACCAATCATTTTAACTTTTCGATTTCTTTATCTAATATTGAAATCCAAGAAAATTCTCCATTTTTTATCGTTGCTACAATCCATTTTGTTATACGCCATGCTAATTCATATTCTTCCTTAGTAACATCCCCTATACTATAGGCATCTTCTAACTCATTTTCATCCAATACATAAATCTCACCGCTCGGTAACAATACTACATCTAAATATAAATCATCAAAATAAGGTAAACCACGCTCGTCAATTTTATATTCTTTCGTCACATCGATATAATATTGCACTAATTTTTTCTGATTGTCTAACATAGCTGTAATTGCAAAGTTTTTACCGTTTATAAAATATTGCATCCATGTATACCCATCACCTGCAATGCAAAGCTCTTTACCATTGTATTCTTTATGACTAGGTTCTCTCACTTTTTTTATATCCAATATTCCTAACATACCTGCTTCAACTTGTTTTACTGTGTATGCCTTCTCTATTAATCGCTTCCACGTAGAACCATCACCGTACTTACGTTTCATAACTTTCGCTCCTCTTCTACATACAGAAAAGCTCTCACATAATATGTGAGAGCTTTTCAAATCATAATTAAGCCGCTTGACCCTTTTCAGATATCTCTTTTAAATAGGCTTGTCCTTTTTCAGCGTCATATTGACCTTCCCACTTAGACATAACTACAGCCGCTAAAGAGTTACCTACAACGTTAACTGCTGTACGAGCCATATCTAGAATACGGTCAATACCTGCAATAAACGCTAAACCTTCAGCTGGAATACCTACTGTACCAAGTGTTGCTAATAATACAACGAATGATACGCCAGGTACACCCGCGATACCTTTTGATGTAACCATTAATACAAGTAATAACGTAATTTGTTGTGTAATGGATAATTCAATACCGTACATTTGCGCTAAGAAAATTGCCGCAATTGCTTGATATAAAGTTGATCCATCTAAGTTAAATGAATAACCCGTTGGAATAACGAAAGATGTAATTGCTTTCGGACAACCGAATTTCTCCATTTTCTCCATAATTTTCGGTAAAACCGTTTCTGAACTTGCTGTAGAGTACGCTAAGATCAGCTCGTCTTTTAAAATTTTAAAGAATTGGAAAATGTTAATACCGAATATTTTCGCTGTAAGTCCTAATACAACTACAACGAAGAAGATCATTGCTCCGTATACTACAATGAGTAATTTCCCTAATGGAATTAATGAAGCTAATCCGAATGTAGAAACTGTAACACCAATTAATGCAAATACACCAAATGGTGCAAACTTCATAACTTGGTTCGTTACATAAAACATTGCATCTGCTACACCTTGGAAAAATTGTAGAACTGGTTTGCCACGCTCACCAATTGCTGCTACACCTAAACCAAATAATACTGAGAAGAAGATAATAGCAAGCATATCACCTTCAGCTAATGATTTCATAATGTTCGTCGGAACAATATTTACAAATGTATCCGCAAACGAATGACTTTGTACTTGCTCTGTCGTATGTGTATATTTAGAAATATCTGTTTTTGTTAACTTATCCATATCAACGCCTTTTCCAGGTTGGAAAATGTTCGCTATTAATAGACCAACAACAATTGCAAGTGTTGTAATAATTTCAAAGTAAATAATTGTTTTTCCGCCTAGTCGACCTAACTTCTTAACATCGCCAACACCAGCAACCCCAACAACAATACTCGCTACAACAATCGGTACAACAATCATCTTAATTAATCGGATGAAAATATCACCAAGTGGTTGTAAGTACTTCACCACTTCCGGATTGCCAAAGAAAATAGCCCCAACTGCAATACCGAGCGCAAGTCCTATTAAAATTTGCCATGCAAGTCCTATTCTTTTCATACTTGTGGTAACCCCCTCTTCGATGTGTCACTCTATCTCTCATTCTATCTCTATAAAACATGAAATTAAGAGTATTACATATTATTCGACAATTCACTACATTTTGTCCCTGTTAAAAATCATAAATCAAAAATTAAAATCTGACAACAAAATAAGTTTGCCCGAACGCAAATAATTTTCTTGACAAAAATAAACCTCATGTCAGAAAACCTCACATGAAATCGATTCCTCACTAGTGATTGATAGGTTTTTAAAGTAATGTTTCATAATGGAAAATCCCATCATTTCCCATTTTTTTAGAAAAAATCGAAATTGATACCTTTTTCTATGCATTCAAGAATTTTAACTTTATGACAAACACTACGAAAAGATACTAAATTCCGACAAAACTTAGCAAATTTATAAAGTTTTCTTTACATTATGATTACAACGATAGACACTCTTCTTCTTATGATATATAACATTCATAGGGAAAGGAGCCAGACAACAATGAAAAAGAAATTTGCAGCGTTTAGTGTTTTAGCAGCAGGAACGATTTTTGCTTCCCCGTTACTTTCACCCGTGTACGCTGAAACAAATCAAGATAAATTAACTGACATTCAATCCGAATTAGAAGGCAAACAAAATGACTTACAAAATAAATCAGCTGAGAAAGAACAAATAGAAAAAGAAATCCAAGAATTACAAAAGAAAATCGACGAATTAACTACTTCTATTAATAAAAACGAAGCTGAATTGAGCGATACAAAAAAAGAAATTAGCAGCACACAGCAAGTTATTACTGAAAAAAAGAAACATATAGAGCAATTACAAACGAATATAGATACACGACAGGAAGTTATTAAACAAAGACTACAATCTATGCAAGAAAAGCCTCGTACGAGTATCATTACAGAAGTAATAACAAGTTCTGCAAATATTGCCGATCTTGTTGATAATATGTATTCTGTAAGTTTAATTTTAAATAACGATACAGATATTGTGAAAAAGCAAACAAGCGATCAAAATGCTGTGACGACAGAAAAAGAGGCTGTTGAGAAAAAAGAGCAACAACTGAAAGAATCTGAACAAAAATTAGAACAAAAACAACAAGAGTTACAAAGTAATCAACAACAGCAACAAACTTTTATTAACGATCTACATACGAAAGTAGCAAAAGTAGATTCAGAGATTGAAGGGTTAGAAGAATCAAAAGGCATTTTAGAAAACCAGCGTCAAGCTGTTCAAAAAGCAATTGAAGAAGAAAAACGTGCAGAAGAAGCTCGGAAAGCTGAAGAGGCACGCAAGGCTGAGGAAGCAAAAAAACAAGCCGCCGCTTCTGCTAAAGAAAGCACACAATCCGCACCAACACCGCAAGATACAAACAAAGGTGGATTTATTAAGCCAGCCGCTGGATCAAAAACTTCTGGATTCGGCGCACGTTCTTTAGATAACCATAAAGGAATCGATATCGCAGCTTCGGGAACAGTTCCAATTATTGCCGCTGCAGATGGCGTCGTTATCCGTTCAGAATTATCATCTAGTTACGGAAACGTTGTATACTTATCTCACCGTATAAACGGAAAAACATATACAACTGTATATGCACATATGAGTAGCCGTTCTGTATCAAATGGACAAACTGTAAAACAAGGCACTCAACTTGGCTTTATGGGAAATACTGGTCAATCATACGGACAGCATTTACACTTCGAACTTCACCTTGGAGAATGGAATGTCGGTAAGACAAACGCAGTTGATCCATCTCCTTATATCGGATTATAAAAAACTCGGTGCATACCGAGTTTTTTTATTTCCACTTCACACACTATAGGCATTCTACATAGACTACAACTAAATGCCTATATTTTGCGGGGGGATAAATATGAATACACAATTACAAGAAGAAATAGAAGAAGCAAGAGAAACATACATTGGCCGGCTATTTACATTCGGTGGTTCAGCGTTATTTTTAATCGGTTCTTTTATCGCTGTTGTCACAGCTTATAAAGCATATAATCGCTTATTAAATACACCTACAACACAATAAAAAGACGGAGAATCCACATCTCCATCTTTTTATTATGCAAACATTTTCAATACGCCTATCGCATTTAAAAATACGATAATTACAGTTACCGGAATAACATAACGAAGCAAGAAGAACCAAATATTAAACAATGTTTTCCCTTTCGTTTCCGTAACTTCTAATTCTTTCATTAATAGCTCTTTACTCATTTTATTTGGTACAAATAGCGAAATAGCTAGTACCCCCAGCGGCAGTAATACATTACTTACCGAAAAATCGACGAAATCAAAGAATGTCTTACCAAATATTTTCACATCACTCATAATTCCAAACGATAGCGCTGATGGAATTCCAACTGCAAAAATAAGAATACCAATTAATAACGAAGCTGACGGACGTTTCTTCTCATTATCTTTCGCAACAGATGCTACTACAATTTCAAGCATTGAAATCGCAGATGTTAAAGTCGCAAAGAAGAATAAAACTAAAAACATAATGAAGAAAAATTGTCCAAATGGAATTTTTGCAAAGACAGCAGGAAGAACGATAAACAGTAGTCCTGGTCCTTCTGTCGGTTTAACTCCTAATGCGAAAATCGCTGGGAAAATCGCTAACCCTGCAAGTACTGTAATAAATACAGTTAAACTTACAATAGATGTTGCTGATTTAGCTAAATGCTCTTCTTTCTTTAAATACGAACTATACGTTACCATTACCGAGGCACCTACCGTTAGTGAGAAGAAAGATTGCCCCATCGCATATAAAATCGTATCTGCTGTAAGCTTTGAAAAATCTGGTTTTAAGAAGAACTCTACCCCAGCCATAGCACCATCAAGTGTTAACGCACGAATAATGATAGCAATAAATAAAATGAATAATAGCGGCATCATGTACTTACTTGCTTTTTCTATGCCTTTTTCTACACCTTTACTAACAACAAAAATGGTACAAAGCATAAAGATGAATTGTGCCCCAATCGCACTTACTGGATTTGAAATTGTTTCACCAAACAATTTCCCATAATCGACTACTCCGTTCCAGAAACTACCTGTAACACTATAATATAAATAAAGTAAAATCCATCCACCTACAACACTATAAAAAGATAGTACGCTAAAACAAGTAACAACCCCCATACGACCAATCCAAGGATATAACTTGCTATTCGGTACTAATACTTTATAAGCTGTAACTGCCTCTTTTTGAGTACTACGGCCAATAACAAATTCGGCTAAAAGTAGAGGCATACCAATAAATAAAGTTAATAGTAAGAATACAAGGAAGAATGCGCCTCCCCCTCCATTACCTGCAACATATGGAAACTTCCATATTGCACCAAGACCTACTGCGGCTCCGGCTGCTGCGAGTACAAAGCCTATTTTCGACGTCCATTGCTGTGTTTCTTTCATCATAAATTCTCCTTTTCTGAATATTTAAACTTTTGTTAATTATACACTTTCATTTCATACTCGCACACCTCCTTTAGAAAATAAAAAAGTCCCCTACACGCAAATATGCATGTAGAGGACGATATATGTAATGTAAATACCGTGGTACCACCTCAATTGGATTGATAAATCCCACTTGTTCAAGTACAGGAAAATTCCGATACTCTATCCTTTTAACGGCGGAACCCGGGTTGCCTACTACAATGTTCAACATACCTCTCGCAAGCCCATTCTGTATATTTTATCGTACCGGGCTCACACCTTACCCCAGTTCTCTGAACGTATCAAATATACATACTCTTCTTGCTCATCGATTTCATCTATTGAAGTTACTTGTGATTATAAATTATATTTTTATAGTTGTAAAGTACAATTTATTCATTATCCTATATGAACTCTTCTCTCTAGTTCTTGTAAAAACAATTCTCTTTTTTGTTCATTTTGAACATATACCGACTTTAATACTTCTTGCAACAATATATTTCTATCTCTTTTCTCTATTTGTAGTTCTTTCACTTTTATTCTAACTTCAGATAAAAAATCAAGATACGATTCATACGCCTCATCATATTTATTTGCGATATCATCACGAATTTTTTTTGCAAGTTTCGGACTAGCCCCTCCAGTAGAAACAGCTACATTAAGCAACCCGCGATGAATTGCCGCCGGAAAATGAACATTTCCACTTTCCGGATTCGTAATAACATTTACCAATTGATTTACCGAGGCATCTTCAGCAATTTGTTCATTTAGTACCGAATCGCTAGTCGCTGCAACTACTAAAAAAGCATCGTCGATATCATTTTTCTCATACTCCCTTTGATACCAACGAATTTGCTTTTCTTCTACAAGTTTTACTAAATTCGCATCTAATTCTGTACTTATCACAATTATATCCGCACCTTGTTTTAGTAAGGGAACAATTTTAAACCCTGCTACTTTCCCTCCACCAATGACAACCACACGTTTCTTATCAACTCGCACTGTAAGTGGATACATATTGATCTCCTTTTAATAATTTTTTCGTTTTCTGAATTAACATATACTGAAACGCTTCATTCTTTCCTAAATACGGACTTATTTTTATTTCATCCAATTCATATTGGCGCACTTCTTTTTCAATATGTTTCATAAGTAAACCTGTAAATAACAAGTAAGGTAGCACAACGATATTCTTTTCTTTTCGTTCTACAACTTCCTTTAACTTCTCCTCAAATTTTGGCTCGGCAGCCGCTAAATAACAAACCTCTACTTTTTTAATTTTCTCTTCAGTTTGAAATAAAGAAGCAATCCAGTTTATATCTCTTAACACTTCAGGATCACTACTTCCTCTTGCAACGAGGAGTAGCGTCACTTCATTCTTATCTTCCTGTTCAATGCCACTTCCGCTATACACCGATTTAACAAGTGCTTCTGATACACCAAACGGGTTACCATAGGTCACTTTAACATTCGAAAATTGATTATTTAACTTTTCCAATTCAAACGGGATATCTTTTTTCACATGACCTGCCGCTAATAAAAAAACTGGAATAACAATAATCTCTGTAGCACCACGCTTCACACATGTACGAAATCCTTCTTCAATAGAAGGACTCGCTAGCTCTAAAAAACAAACTTCTTGAATATTTGCCTCTACACGGTTCATACATGACGTAATAAATGCAACCGCTTCTTCTTTTGCTGCTTTCAAACGGCTTCCATGACATATATACAAAACAGCCTTCATTTTACAATACTCCGCTTACTGGATATGCATTTTCCGCTTGTTTCTCAAACCAATGTATCTTTTCTCGAAAACGGACAACTTCTCCAATAATAATCATACTTGGATTTTGAATTTTTTCTTTTCTAGCAACATCTATAATTGTTCCTAACGTCCCTGTAACAGTACGCTGCATAGATGTCGTCCCCCACTCAATGATAGCTGCAGGTGTACTTTGATCTTTTCCATGTTTTATAAGTTGTTCACATATATAAGGTAAATTACTAACCCCCATATAGACCGCTAATGTATCCACACCTTTCGCTAAACTTTCCCACTTCACTTCCTCTTCAGCATCTTCTTTCCGATGCCCTGTCACAATAGCGAAACTTGCACTTGCATCGCGGTGCGTTACTGGAATTCCAGCGTAAGCAGGAGCAGCTATACCAGCTGAAATACCAGGAATAATTTCAAATGGGATACTTTGCTTCGCTAACGCTTCAGCTTCTTCTCCACCTCTTCCAAATACAAATGGATCTCCGCCCTTAAGCCTCGTTACAACTTTTCCTTTTTTCGCATATTTAATAAGAAATGTGTTAATTGTCTCTTGCTTCATCGTGTGATAATTTGGGAGTTTCCCGCAATAAATTAAATCTGCTTCAGGCTTTGCATAAGAAAGCAATTCTTTATTTACGAGACGATCGTACAAAATAACATCCGCCTTCTCGATGCATCTCAACCCTTTAACAGTAATTAAATCCGGATCACCAGGACCCGCCCCAACGATATAAACCTTCCCCATCATCTCTCCTCATTTCTACTATAAAATGAAACTTCCACTCTTCATCACGAATGGAAGTTACTATTATTTCGTATTACATGTTCTCTACTCATGAATAACAAATGCCGCCCCTTTTCGAATCTTCTTTTTTTCAAACAAAGAAATCTCTTTCACTTCTGGTAACGGTAAAAAATGTTTTTCAAGTTCTATCTCCGCAAGCTTAAATGCTTGTTCTTCACTTTGAGCAACAACGACTATTGGAACAACACTATTCGCTAATACAGCTTCAAATCGGTATAAATCCATATTGTCCCTCCTAAGACGCTATTACTTCTTCTAATACACGATTTAGTACAATTTGTAATTCTTCCACTCCAACACGTCCTACGAAATCATAAAACGTTTCGGCTAGTAGTTTATTCTTTTGGAAATAATTCAAAAATGATACGAGAACATCAGGCAAATCTTCTCCATCTATTTTCCCTTTTAACTTTTCGTTATATGCTCCTCCGTCTAATAGCGTTCCACCCACATATATTTCAAACGCCTCAACGATTCCCTTTTCCTTCGTTTTCAGTTTTATCCCTTGCAAACCAATATCAGCAATTTGACGTTGACCACATGAGTTCGGGCATCCTACCATATGAATTCGAACTGGAACATCGAGTGCAATTTGTGTATCTAAGTACTCTGCGATTTTGCGTAATCTTTCTTTCGTTTCTACTAACGCAAGATTGCAATACTCAATACCAGTACATGAAACCGCATGACCGATAAACGATTTCGGATTTGCTGAAATTGCTTCAAACAACGGTTCACTTAATAATCCTGCAACATTTTCTGGCGGAATATTCGGAATAATGAAGTTTTGTGAGTTACAAGTACGAATTTGCCCGTTTCCATATTGCTTTGCAATTCTAGCAATCTCAAACATTTCTTCTGCATGTAAACGCCCTACCGGTACATTAAAACCGACATATTTTAACCCTTCTTGTTTTTGATCTTGGACGCCATAAAAGTATCCTGCATTCCATCCTTTGAGTGCACTTTCCCCTTTACTTTGCAATGGCCCTGTATACTCTATTAGTTTCTCTTTAAATTTCTCCGCACCCCAGTCAGCAACAAGAAATTTCAAACGTGCTAAATGACGTTTTTCACGATATCCAAAATCACGGAATATAGTAGCAATTGCAATTGCTATCCCCTTTACTTCTTCTGGTAAAACGAATATATCTAATTCTTCCGCTAAGTATGGACGAGCTGATAATCCTCCGCCTATTTTTATATGAAACCCAACCTTTTTCTCACCATTTATTTCTTTCGTAGCAGGTGTAAACGCCACACAGTTAATCTCTGCATTTGCTGAATTATAAATGTTAGAACTAATAGACATTTTGAATTTACGTGGTAGATTAGAGAACTCTTCATTATGTTGGAAGTAATCGTATATTTCTTTAACAATCGATGTTGTATCAAATAGTTCATTTCCATCAATTCCAGCAAGTGGATTTCCTGTAATATTACGCGTAATATCACCGCATGCCCCTGCTGAAGATAAACCAACTCTAGCTAGCCTCTTAAAAATATCCGGAATTTGCCCAATTTCTAACCAATGAAACTGAATCGCCTGTCTTGTCGTAATATCTAACACATCACGCCCATAATCTTTAGCAATGGAAGCCAGCACCTCTGCCTGCGCATTTGTAATAATTCCAGAAGGAATGTTGACACGCATCATAAAATAGCCCGCTTCTTTTGGTCTTTGCAAATACAATCCCGCCCATTTAAAAGCGTCCCACTCTTCTTTCGGAATAGATTCAAATCCATTCTCCGCATAGTAAGGAATATCATTAAAGATTTCTAATCCGTCTTTCTCTAATTTCTTTTTCTCTGTTTGATTTAATTTTTCATTATTAGCCCACACTTTTTCATAACTCATCTTTTATCCCCCTATATGAAACTACGCTCTTGTAAGTACTTCACAATTTGTTCTGCACATTCTTCAATAGAATACTTGTGCGTTTCTACAATTAATTCTGCTTGTTTTGGTTCCTCATACGGTGAATCGATACCTGTAAACTCTTTAATATCACCTTTTCTTGCCTTTTTATAAAGTCCTTTCGGATCGCGTTTCTCACACTCTTCAATTGGACATTTTACAAACACTTCTATAAACTCATCCGCTATCAAAAGGTCTCTAACTTGTTTTCGGTCTACTCGAAATGGTGAAATAAACGCTGTAAGGACAACAGTTCCTTGATCTACAAATAGCTTCGCCACTTCACCAATACGTCTTATATTTTCCATACGATCACTTTCAGAAAAACCTAAATCTTTATTTAAACCTTGGCGAATATTATCCCCATCTAGCACATAATTTCCGATATTCTTTTCAAACAGTTTACGAGCAACCGCATTCGCTACTGTAGATTTACCCGAAGCTGATAAACCAGTAAACCAAACTACAAAACTGTGATGCCCATTCTTCACTCTTCTCTCATCTTTTGAAACAGAAGCTGTATGCCAAGTAATATTCGTATCCATCTCATTCTCTCCCTATTCTGTTACTACTTCTTTTTTCAGACCTTTAATTAGCACTTCCACTACTTCTTTACGACTAAATGTACTTGGCGGAATCTCACCATTCCTTAACATTTCTCGTACTTTCGTACCTGATAAGATGACACGGTCTTCTTTTCCATGCGGACACGTTTTCGTTGAAGCCATCGCTTCACATTTCGTACAGTAAAAACTATGTTCAAAAAATAGCGGCGTAATTCCTAACTCTTCTACTGTAAAGTTCGTAAAAATTTCTTGTGCTTCATAAGTCCCATAATAATCTCCTACTCCTGCATGATCGCGCCCTACAATAAAGTGGGTACAACCAAAGTTCTTTCTTACTAGTGCATGAAATATCGCTTCCCTTGGTCCTGCGTAACGCATTGCTGCAGGAAATACGCCTAAAAAGACACGATTTTTCGGATAATAGTTTTGGAGCAATACTTCGTAGCTTTCCATCCTTACATCAGCAGGAATATCATCTGACTTTGTTTCCCCAACGAGCGGATTTAAAAAGAGACCATCTACAATTTCAAGAGCAGACTTTTGAATATATTCATGGGCACGATGTACCGGGTTTCTCGTTTGAAATCCGACTACTGTTTTCCAACCACGTTTTTTAAATTCTTCTCTCGTTTCAATTGGATCTAAATGATAAGAAGGAAACGGATTATTTCCAAAGCGTTTCGTAAGAATAATAGCTCCTCCAACGTAAACGTTTGGTCGTTCATATAATTTTTTTACTCCTGGATGAGCCTCATCCGTAGTTTTATACACAAGTAACGCTTCTTTTTCCTTATCAGGCACAAAAATATCTTCTATTTGAATAACACCATATACATTTCCAGCGTTGACAAGTTTTACTTCTTCTCCGGCTTTCAAACTTTTTGCCACTTCTTCTGTTACCGGTAGTGTAATCGGTATACTCCATACGCTACCATTTGCTAAACGAAGCGTTTCTACTACTGAATCATAATCTCTCTTCCCTAAAAATCCTGTAAGAGGGCTATATCCTCCTGTCGCCAAAAGTTCTAAATCACTAAGTGCAATTTTGTCTATCTCGATTTCCTTTACAATGTTCGATATGTCATATGTTTCATCAATGCGGTTTACTAATTCATTTGTTGTACTCATCTTCTTATATCCCTTCTTAGCTTTATTTCAAAATCTATCTCATTGAAAGTGAAGGCCACATTCCGTCTTCATTTTCCCAGCCCATCTTCCATCTCTTGAGTCGCCACCATCACCTACAGGTAATGTACATTTCTCACACCCAATACTTGGATATCCAACATCATGCAATGGATTATATGGCAAACTATGTTTGTATACATATCGCCACACTTCTTTCCACGTCCAATGAATAAGTGGACAAACTTTAATAGATTGAAAGCGATGATCTTGATTTATAAACTTTGTATGCTTACGCGTTTCTGATTGTTCCCTTCTTAAGCCCGATATCCACGCTTTTTCCGCTGCTAATGATTTTTCTAACGGTAAAATTTTTCTAATCTTACAACAAAGATTCGGATTACTTTCCCATAACTTCTCACCATGCAACTTCGCTTGTTCATCAAGTGTAAGTTCCGGCTGTTTTTCCATAATATTTAATGAAGGAAATCGTTCTCGCACTTTTTGAATTAATTCATACGTTTCTTGAAAATGAACATTTGTATCCAAAAATACAACTTTAGCAGATGGATTTACTTGGTTTATAAGGTGCAGTAATACCATACCTTCTACTCCAAAGCTACATGCGTATACGATTTCATCTTTATATTCTTTATAAGCCCAACTTAATACGGATAGCGCGCCTTTCGTTTCATCTTCTTCGGAAAATGAAACACCATTTTCTTTCCACGTTTCATACGTCAACATGTTTTTTCCCCCTGTAAAAGCAAAAAGACGGTTTTAACCTAATAAAATAGGTTAAAACCGCCTCTAGTTTTTCTAGTCAGCGCTTTTTACTTTAAACGTACTTTTTCACTTTTTTCTAATTGAATCACTTTTCCATCTTGCACAACAATTGTAATTGAGCCATATTTCATATCAGCAAGCATCGCTTGAATTTTCTCAGATACTTCATCAAAATGTTCCCGTACACTCACGCGAACAGCCCCCCTTTTTATTCATAAAAAAAATCTTTCCCATTTCGAAAAGACTGTTCGGTAATATATTTTACCTTATCTTTCAAAATGGACTCCATTTTGCTGGATTTAGCACCTTGCTTTCTATAAGCAGGTTGCCGAGCTTCGTAGGGCCAGTTCCCTCAGCTTCTCTTGATAAGCTTTGTATTTGTATTTTATCACAATTCTGATTTTTTTCAATCCTAGTTTTCCGATATATTTAATTATTTTTCTTTTTTTAAAAGGAGTTGCCTTTATTAGACAACTCCTTCTTTCTCATTCACACCAGCTCTTTAATACGTATGCGATCGTTCCCAATGATATTTTCATATGTTTCACGTTCTACGACAATTTGTGACGTCCCACCTTTTGCAAAGACGACAGCTGGTCTACGAATACGATTATAATTATTCGCCATCGAGTACCCATATGCCCCCGTACAAGAAATTGCTAGTAAATCAGAAGGAGCAACTTGCGGTAAGTTAATATCCCAAATCAGCATATCTCCACTTTCACAGCATTTCCCAGCAATCGAAACGAGTTCCTCATTCTCATCATTCCCTCGATTCGCCAACATCGCCTCATAACGCGCTCCATATAGAGCCGGTCTTAAATTATCTGTCATCCCACCATCGACTGAAACATATTTCCGAATACCAGGAATCTCTTTCACCGCTCCAACTGTATAAATTGTTGTTCCCGCATCACCTACGATACTACGACCTGGTTCAATCCATATTTCTGGAAGCGGGTATTCACATACTGTAAACTGCTCTCTTATCGTACTTGTTACAGCCTCCACATACGTTTCAAGTGTTAACGGTGTATCAGACTCCGTATAACGTATACCGAAACCTCCGCCTACATTCAATACTTTCACTACATAGTTTGTTCGCTCTCTCACTTCTTCTAAAAATTGACGTAGTACTTCAATTGCTCGAACAAAACCAGCCGTTTCGAATATTTGTGATCCGATGTGCGAGTGAATTCCTAGCACATTATAATTTGATTTTTGCAAGGCTAGCTCAATTGCTTGCATCGCTTGACCATTTGAAACACCAAATCCAAATTTCGAATCCTCTTGACCTGTTGTTATATATTCGTGTGTATGTGCCTCTACTCCTGGCGTTACACGGATTAATATGTTCACAAACTTTCCATGTTGCACTGCTAAATCATGTAAGATTTCTAATTCCAAGAAATTATCTACGACAAAACAACCTATATTCGCCTGAAGAGCCATCACGATCTCTTCTTCTGTTTTATTATTGCCGTGAAAATGAATGCGCGATGCTGGAAATCCAGCTTGAAGCGCAGTATATAATTCCCCTCCTGAAACAACATCTAATGACATATTCTCTTCACGAGCTACTCGGCACATCTCCATGCACAAGAACGCCTTGCTTGCATATGCTACTTGATAAGAGAAACCACTTTCTTTAAAAGCACGATGAAACGCGCGGCACTTTCCTCGAATAGACTCTTCATCGTATACATAAAGTGGTGTTCCGTATTGTTTTGCTAGCTGCGTCGTATCGCACCCACCAATTTCTAAGTGTCCTTGCCCATTGATTCGGCTTGTGCCGTGTAAATACATTTGAATTCCTCCCTTATTTCCTCTAAAACTCATAACCCCAATCTTCTATTCATTGCAGCACGCTTTTAGATAGACAAAAAACGCGCGGAACAATGTTCACACGCGTTTCTTATTAGGAAAAATATATATTGAAAAAATAAACGAGTTGTTATCTCCTCAAAATAAGAAACCGCATCAACATCTCCAAATAGCTCTCCATAAAATAAATCTTATGACAGTACTACATTTATTCAATGTAGTCCCAATATATGAATAAGATGGTTATTCTTATATTTCGGCAATAGTCCCTTTCAACCTATGATCACAGATTCCATTAAATCTCCCATAGCTTACTCTTTCCTATCGCGGCCTCTACCTTTGAGAGTAGATGAGGTAAGTCTATTTAATTTTCAAACATCTAATTGTTGCTATTAACAATACCAAAGGACCATTTTATTTGTCAAACAATTTTTTATATTGTTTTTTTACAGTTTAATTTTGTATCATTTGGTAAGCGCTTTACTGAAACCTTTGTCACTTCCCATTCGCCCTCTTCGTTATTAAATGTAATCGTTACCTTCTCAAATGGTGGAGCAATTTTCCCAGCAACACGTTCATACTTCGTTACTTCAATACTCGCTTGAAATAAATATGTACCACTATACACTTTTTTTAAACTAATAATTTTAGGACATTGATAAGGCTTCAAGCTCCCATATTGTTTTTCAATTGCCTTATTTATTTTTGGAAATAAAACAGAATAAAGTGCATCTTCCATAAGGGGTGCATCATATTGCGCTACTGACATACTCGGTGAGGAAAAAAGTATAACACTACTGCATACTATAAAATATAATAATTTTCGCATTATAACCTCCGTTTTATTACTCGATTCTTTCTGCGCACGATAATTATCGTACATAGAAACTCCGTTTTATTGTCTCCCACTGCCCTTTTTCTACTCAATTATTATAAAAAAGCCCACAACTCTCTTTTATTTTCGTATAATGATACTCATAGTATAATAAACATAATAACAAAGGACTGTTCGTATATATAAAATGAGGCGCTAATCAAACCGGCTCACAAGAACCGTCATGCTTTTAGGAGAGGAGTATATTATGCTACAAAATCTGTTTCCAAAACTGCGATTTGCACTAGTTGCAGTCGTTTTATTATGGATAAAAACATATATTGTGTACAAGCTAGCATTTGATATTAGAATTGATAACTTCTTTGAAGAATTTATGCTTTTTATTAACCCACTAGCTTCGTTACTTTTATTTTTTGGTTTCGCTTTACTTGCATCTAAGTACCGAAACCGAATTATTATTGTAATTAGTTTTATACTGTCATTTATTTTATTTGGAAATGCAATGTTTTACGGGTTCTATAACGATTTTGTTACTTTCCCTGTTTTATTCCAAACAAATAATATGGCTGATTTAGGGACGAGTATAAAAGAACTCTTTACCTATAAAACATTACTTTTATTTGCAGACGCAATTATTTTAATGTTTATTTCGCGTAAATTCCCATCATTTGGTGATAAAACACCACTTTCTCGCTCTGAGAAGCGAACTTTCTTTAGCGGTGTAACAGCATTATTAGCACTACAAATTGTTGTTTCAGTTATATATAAACCACAAATGTTCTCACGCTCATTTGATCGTCAAACTGTCGTGAAAAATTTAGGGTTATACACATATCATCTATTTGATATTACACTTCAATCTAAGTCTTCAGCTGAGCGTGTATTTGCAAGTGGAGACGGGTTCTCTGAAATTAAAAACTATACAGACTCAAAAGATAAACAAGTTGATAAAAACTTATTTGGAGCTGCAAAGGGTAAAAATGTAATTTTAATTTCAATGGAATCTACACAAAGCTTTGTTATTAATAAAAAAATAAATGGAAAAGAGATTACTCCATTTTTAAATGAGTTTATTAAAGATAGTTTCTATTTCGATAACTTCTATCATCAAACGGGACAAGGTAAAACTTCTGATGCTGAATTTATCGTTGAAAATTCCCTTTATCCGTTAGACCGTGGTTCTGTATTCTTTACTCATGCAACAAATGAATACACTGCCACACCAGAACAATTAAAGAAATACGGATATTCTTCTGCTGTCTTCCATTCAAACGATAAAACGTTTTGGAATCGTGATGTAATGTACCCTGCACTTGGATATGATCGTTACTTTAATTTAAATGATTACGTAGGAACGGAACAAATGTCTGTCGGTTGGGGATTAAAAGATAAAGAGTTCTTTGAGCAATCTATTCCAAAGTTAAAATCTTTACCACAACCGTTCTATACGAAATTTATTACGTTAACAAACCATTTTCCATTTCTTCTAAATCCAGAAGATCAATATGTTGATGAATTCAATTCCGAAAGTGGTGTTTTAAATCGCTACTTCCCAACCGTTCGTTACACGGATGAAGCTCTTAAATTATTTATTAAACAATTGAAAGACGAAGGACTGTATGATAATTCCGTTATTGTCATTTATGGTGATCATTACGGCATTTCTGAAAACCATAATGCAGCTATGGCTCAGTTCCTTGGGAAAGACGCTATTACACCGTTTGATTCTATGCAATTACAACGCGTCCCTCTCATTATTCATGTGCCTGGTCAAGAAGGAAAAGTCATCTCTAAAGTATCTGGTCAAATTGATATTAAACCAACGTTACTTCATTTACTTGGTATTAAAACAAATCAATCCGTAGAATTTGGAACAGACTTATTTACGAAAGAAAAAGACCCTCTTATGGTAATGCGGGACGGCAGTTTTGTTTCGGAAGATTATGTTTATACAAAAAATATGTGCTATAAAAGAAGCACAGGTGAAGAAGCTGATTTAACACTATGTCAGCCTTATATTGAAAAAGCAAAAACAGAATTAAAATTATCCGACAAACTCATTTATGGAGATTTATTAAGATTTGATCCTAACAATCGATATAAAACCGGAACGATGACAACAAAATTTGAATAGTGTAGGAAGCAACTTTACAAAAGTTGCTTCCTTTTTTTACTTATTTTTCAAAGTTATCTTCTATACAATCTTTCACAAATTGGGAATTTCTTTCGTATGAGAAAGAAATTTATGGTATGATAAAATAAGTAAACTTTCATACACTAATTAAGAATTTATTACAGAAAGCAAGGGATCAGATTTTGTATAGAGCAGCTATTCCAAACTTATTTACGCTCGGAAATTTATATAGCGGATTTTTGTCAATCGGCTATGCATCTTTAGGATATTATAAATCAGCTGCTATTTTAGTACTTATCGGGATGATGCTAGATAGTCTTGACGGTCGTGTTGCTCGTTTATTACGCGTTGATTCACAAATGGGAAAAGAGCTTGATTCACTCGCGGATGTTGTAACGTTTGGCGCGGCACCTGCTGTGTTAATGTATTACACATCTTTCTCCAACTATGGCATCATTGGACTATACATAGCGGGATTATTCCCACTGTTCGGAGCATATCGCTTAGCACGATTTAATGTAACACCATCATCTACTTCTATGAAATATTTCACTGGAGTTCCGATTACTGCAGCAGGAGGGCTTGTCGCTTTCCTAACATTATTTTCACATACCATTCCAAAAATCGTTCTTATTACAGTATTTGTAACGTTCGCATTTTTAATGGTGAGTCGTATTCGTATCCCAAGTTTAAAAGATGTACCAATTCCACGATATAGCATAATTATTACATTATTTTTAATTGGGATCATTATCACAATGTACCAAACAGGGTTCGGTAATTTTTCTGTTTTCTTATTCATTGCTATTCCACTATATATTTTGTATATGCTATCTCAATTCATTAGACAAAGACCGTCTAAAAAAGCGAATAAAGAAAAATAAAAAGAAACCTTCCGTAATACGGAAGGTTTCTTTTTATTTTGTAACTAATAACTTTTGATTTACAGGTGTGACAGGTTCTTCACTGTTTAATACGGCTAAAATATTTCTCACTGCCATTTCAGCCATCGCATCACGAGTTTCGAATGTTGCATTTCCTACGTGAGGAGCAAGTACTACATTCTTTAATCCTTTTAGCTCTTCTGTAATTTTCGGTTCAAATTCAAATACGTCAAGAGCTGCACCTTCAATTTCATTCGTTTTTAGTGCATGAGCAAGTGCTGATTCATGCATAATTGGTCCGCGTGAAGCATTTATAATATATGCTGTTTTCTTCATCATTTTAAACTGTTCTTCATCAATCATATGATGTAATTTCGGATTATACGCACAGTTAATTGTAATAAAGTCCGCTGTTTGTAATAATTCTTCCAACGTTACGTATGTTGCTTCCAGTTCACTTTCAGCTTCAGGCTTTCGATTTGGCCCTGTATATAAAACATTCATTCCAAACGCTTTCGCACGTTTTGCAACTGCCTTCCCGATTTCTCCAAGGCCAATAATTCCGATTGTCTTACCGTGTACTTCGCGGCCCAAGAAGAATAACGGTGCCCATCCGTTAAATCCAGTTGTACGACATAACGTATCACCTTCAGGAATTCTACGTGCAGCTGCTAAAAGAAGTGCAAATGTTAATTCTGCTGTCGCTTCAGTTGATACTTTCGGTGTATTCGTTACCGCAATCCCTTTTTCTCCAGCATACGAATAATCAATATTATCGTAGCCAGCACCGTAGTTTGCAACAATCTTTAAATGAGGTGCCGCATCAATAACTTCTTTCGTCACCTTTGTAGAAAGTAGACTTAACAATGCATCTTTATCTTGTACACGCTCTGTTAATTCATCTAAAGAAATTAACTCTTCTTTATCATACATTTCTACATCATGATCCTTTAATAGTTCTAATCCGATTTCTGGAATTTTCCCTGCTACTAATATTTTCGCCACTACTAACACCTCTTCTATACAAAATAAGATATCTCTTATATTTCATTGTAAGAAATCCACATATAAAAACCAAGGAATTTGATTATAGTTTTGAAAATCGACACTTTTTACCCATAAGAAAAGAGGAGATTCATCTCTCCCCTCTTCTTATGCTTTCTCTTGTGATTCTTGTCCAAGCTTTGCATCGATTGTGCCTTCTGCAACTGTATCGCTAATTTGTTCCTCGATAACTGAGTTAGCTGTAGTATTCGTTTCAGAAGTATAAGCTTGATCTACCGCTTGTACGTTTTGTTTATTTTGTTGTTTCACCATTTTTTACCCTCCTTTTGACTCTTCCTTATTTTGAACAAAAAAGGTGGTTTTCATCAAAAAATCGTTTTTTATTTTGGAATTGTTACTTCTTCTTCAAGCAATCTCATCGTTCTTACTCGTTTCGTAAATGTAGCTACGTGAGAAATATCATGATTGCGTAATGTCTTTATATTTTCTTCCACATATTTTCCTAAATCATTCGGATAATGGGCATCTGAGGAGAGAGTAATCGGAACTCCATGGTTAGCTAACACTTGTAAATAAAGCGGACTTGGACACATTTCGCGTACAGGATAGCGATAATACAATCCTGCATTTATTTCTGTTGCGGTATTCGTTTCTACTAACGCACGCGCAATTTCCTTATAATAAGAAAGCTGTTCATTCTCATCTAACCGGTAATTGAATACTTTTATGTTATCAAGATGAGCTATTATATCAAATAGCTCAGAACGAACGGCACTTTCAACTGTAGCGAAAAACGTATGATATAAAGTATGTAACTCATGCTTACCAAAATACTCTTTCGTATCTGGATTATCAAATCCCCATCCCTCTATAAAATGGACTGAACCGATTACATAATCAAAGTCTCCTAATGCTAGTAACTCTTTTAGCTCTTGTTCGCCGCCGATAAAATAATCCGCTTCAATTCCAAGTTTGAGCGTTATCCCTCGTTTACTCCATCGCTCTTTCGCCTCTTCAATCGCCTTTGTAAAATCATAAAGAGACGTTACTCTTACTTGGTCTAGCCATTCCTTCTGTAAACGACCGAGTTTTGAATCACTAATATCTACATATTTTTCATAATATCCTTTCGCCTCGTGAAAACGATATAAATGATCGACAATGCCAACTTCTTTTATCCCTTTTCGCAACGCCTCTTCTAAATATAAATCAATCCATTTCGCTGTAAATGGGCCTTCCTTCACACGTTTTTGCAGGCGTTCTTGCGTTTTCATAAGCCAGCCTATTGAATGTTTATCTTCTTTAAGCGGTTCATAATATTGTAGTGCATCATTTATTTTAGCAAGCCAACCTATTGAATAAGGCCCTTCTTCTAAATGAAGGTGATAGTCCACTTTCATCCATATTCCCTCCTTATAATGTATCTATTTCTTTTCGATCTCCTACTCTCGAAAGCTTTCCATTTCTTTCTTTCACTTCTTGTATGACAGCTTCTAATGAAATATTTTTTTCAGCTAATAGAACAAAACAGTGATAGAACACATCAACCATTTCTTTTACTAGCTCTTCTTTATCATTATTTTTAGATGCGATAATTACTTCGGTGCACTCCTCACCAATTTTCTTTAAAATTTTATCTTCACCTTTTGAAAATAAATAATTCGTATACGATTCAGCGAGTGGATTTTTCTTTCGTTCTTCAATTGTTTCAAATAATAACTTAAGGATATCTTCCATATGTATCCCCCTATATAATTTTATAGTGAAAACACGTTTGTTCTCCCGTATGGCAAGCAGGCCCTATTTGCTTTACGACAACAACGATTGAATCTTGATCACAGTCTAAATAAAGTGACTGAACATATTGGACATTACCTGATGTTTCTCCTTTATTCCATAACGATTGTCTCGAGCGGGAATAAAACCATGTTTTTTTCGTTTCCAATGTCTTTTCATACGCTTCTTTATTCATATAAGCTAGCATTAAAACTTCTTTCGTATCCTCCTCGATAACAACAGCTGGTATCAATCCTTTTGAAAAGTTAGGCTTCATAACCGCACCTCAACGTTTGCTTCTCTTAATTTCCTCTTCACACCCTGTACAGTTGCCTCGCCATAATGAAAGATGGATGCTGCTAATGCTGCGTCAACAGTTGTCTTTTGAAAGACTTCTATAATGTGATCCGCATGACCACATCCCCCAGATGCGATGACTGGGACGGAAACACTTTTTGAAATTACCTCTGTTAACCGAAGATCATATCCATTTTTTGTTCCATCTGCATCCATACTCGTCAGTAAAATTTCTCCTGCCCCTAGCTGGACAACGCGCTTCGCCCATTCGATTGCATCCATCCCTGTATCGACTCTTCCGCCGTTCACGTATACATTCCATTTATTTTCCTCTACTTTTCTAGCATCAATTGCTACGACAATACATTGGGAGCCAAAGTGTTCTGCACCTTCCTGGATTAACTTCGGATTTCTCACTGCCGCTGAGTTGATTGAAACTTTATCCGCTCCAGCTCTTAGTAAATTGTACATATCTTTAACACTTGAAATCCCCCCGCCAACTGTAAGAGGAATAAATACTTTTGAAGCTGTTTTTTCTACAACATCTATTATCGTTTTTCGTCCTTCATGCGTCGCAGTAATATCTAAAAATACGATTTCATCTGCTCCCGCATCATTATATAAAGCAGCTATTTCAACAGGATCACCGACGTCTTGTAAACCTATAAAATTTACACCCTTTACGACTCGCCCCTCTTTCACATCTAGACATGGAATAATGCGTTTTGCTAACATAACTTTGTTACCTCTAGCACTTCTTCTAAATCAATCGTTCTCTCGTAAAGCGCCTTCCCAATTATGACGCCGTATATATTCATATCATTTAATTTTTTCACATCTTGAATAGATGCCACTCCTCCAGAAGCAATAAGACGAATGCCCACGCTTTTTTGTAGTAACTCTAATTGCTCAAAATTTGGCCCTGCCAGCGTCCCGTCTTTCGAAATGTCTGTAAACACAATCGTTTGAACACCTACATTCTCCATTTGCTTCGCTAAATCAATATAAGAAATTTCAGACATATCAAGCCAGCCTCTCGTTGCTACAAAACCATTTTTCGCGTCAATTCCAACTATAATTTTCTCTTTGTATAGAAGAACTGCTTCTTCTAAAAATGCCTTATCATAAAGAGCAACTGTTCCTAAAATTACTTTTTCTACACCGACTAACAATAACTTCTCTACTGCCGCAAGTGATCGAACTCCTCCTCCAACTTGCACAGGAATACGTACTGCCTTGCAAATTTTTTCAATGATCGGCAAGTTTAACGACTCGCCAGCAATTGCACCATCTAAATCCACAATGTGTAGTATTTTTGCTCCAAACTTTTCAAATATGATCGCTTGCGCAACCGGGTCTTCATTCATTACTGTTTCTTTACTAAATTCCCCCTGATAAAGTCTAACGCATCGACCTTCTTTTAAATCGATAGCTGGGAAGATTTCCATGCTTCTACCACCCCTTTGAAATTTTTCAACATTTGCATTCCAATGTCACCACTTTTTTCAGGATGAAACTGTGCGCCGTATATATTTCCTTTTGCTACAAAACCAGGTACTTGCACTCCATACTCACTTGCCCCATACACAATTTCATTTGGACAATCTGCATAATAAGAGTGGACATAATATACGAAAGAACCGTCCTCTACTCCATTCCAAAGCGATATTTCTCCATCTTTCTTTAACTCATTCCACCCCATATGTGGAATTTTATAAGGAACTTTTAACTTTCTAATGACACCTGGCAATAAATTTAATCCGTTACAGTCTTGTAGTTCCTCACTTTTTTCAAATAAAAGCTGCATTCCTAAGCAAATGCCCAAAAGTGGTTTTCCTGAACTCCCAAATTCTTTTAGCACACGCACTAAATCTTTTTCTTCTAAAACGTCCATTGCTTTCGGAAATGCGCCTACTCCCGGTAAAATAACGCCATCACTTCTCAATATTTTTTCTTTATCATCCGTTACGATGTGCTCTGCTCCAATATATTTTAATGCTTGTTCCACACTGCGAATATTCCCGATTCCATAATCTATAATAGCAATCAATTACAACATCCCTTTCGTTGAATTTACACCAGTAATGTTGGCATTTCTTTCGACTGCTTCTCTAAGTGCTCTACCAAACGCTTTAAATAACGCTTCAATTTTGTGATGTGTATTGCTTCCGTATAAAATGCGAGCATGTAATGTAATATTGGCAGCATGGGCAACTGCTCTAAAAAATTCTTCCGTTAATTCTGTGTCAAAATCTCCGAGCTTTGGATTTGTTAATTCTCCTTGAAATACAATATACGAGCGTCCGCTTATATCAATTGCGACAAAACCTAAAGACTCATCCATTGGTACATATGCTGAGCCGTACCTGTTAATACCCTCTTTATTTTGCAATGCTTCTTTCAAGCAATTTCCGAGTACAATTCCAACATCTTCAACTGTATGATGCGCATCAACGAATACATCGCCTTCCGCCTCTACTTGCAAACCGAATCTTCCATGCCTAGCAAATAAAGTTAACATATGATCAAAAAATCCGACTCCCGTTTGCACAGAAATATTCTTGCTTTCATCGAGCTGCAAACTTAATTTTATTTTTGTTTCTGTCGTTTCACGTATTTGACTGGACTCACGCATTATTCTTCCTCCTCAAATCTTATTTGAATTGCTCTCGCATGCGCATGTAACCCTTCTTTATTTGCTAGTTCTACAATATGATGTTGTACATCTCTTAACGCTTCCTCCGTATAAGATAGAAAGCTTGATTTTTTCACGAAATCATCGACTGATAACGGTGAGAAAAACCTTGCCGTTCCACTTGTCGGTAACACATGATTCGGCCCTGCTAAATAATCACCGAGCGGTTCCGGTGCATATGGTCCAAGGAAGATAGATCCTGCATGTTTCACATACGCTAGAGTATTCATCGGCTCTTTTATATGTAACTCTAAATGTTCTGGAGCGATTTCATTCGATAATTGGAGTGCCTCATCTAAAGAAGAAACGATAAAGATGGCTCCATTTCTATTTATCGATTCACGTGCGATTTCACTTCTTGGTAATGTCGCTAACTGTCTTTCTATCTCTCTTTCTACTTCTTTCGCTAACTCTATACTCGTTGTAATGCAAATTGCTGTAGCTCTTACGTCATGCTCTGCTTGTGATAATAAATCAGCAGCGATATATTTTGCATTGCCGGTTTCATCAGCAATAACTACAATTTCTGATGGTCCAGCAATCATATCGATATTTACTATTCCGTATACTTCTCGTTTCGCTAGAGCGACGTACAAATTTCCTGGTCCAACTATTTTATCCACTTTCGGAATCGATTCCGTCCCGTATGCTAAAGCAGCAATTGCTTGCGCACCACCTATCGTATAAATTTCATCTACTCCTGCAAGGCTTGCAGCAGCTAATATATGTGGATCAATTCCTCCTTGATTCGGCGGCGTCACCATTACAATTTTTTTCACGCCTGCGATTTTTGCTGGCAATACATTCATCAACACTGATGACGGATACGAAGCCGTTCCGCCTGGCACATATACACCTACATTTTCTAAAGGCCGAATGATTTGTCCTCTAATGATGCCCTCACTCGCGCAATCGAACATCGATTGTCTTTTTTGCTTTTCATGATACGAGATAATATTTTTCTTTGCCTCTTTTAACGCATTTAAAAATGAATTCTCTACAAACCTACTCGCTTGTTTTATTTCTTCCTCACTTACACGAAACTCTTTAACCTCCACACCATCGAACTTTTTTGTATAAAAAGATAGGGCCTCACCCCTATTCTCCCTTACATTTCGAACGATTTCGCTTACACTTCTTTGAACAGTTTCTTCTATTATATTAGCGTTTTCACGTAGCAATTTTATTTTCGATAACGCCTTTTGAAAATCTTCACAAACTATCTCCATTACAAGTCCCCCTATTTTCCTGACAAAATTTCTTGCTCCATCATATTTACAATACTGAATATTTCGTCTTTTTTAGTTTTTAATGCAGCCTTATTTACAATCATTCGAGCAGATATAGAACACATTTCCTCAAATACAATGAGTCCATTTTCTTGTAATGTTTTTCCTGTTTCAACAATATCAACAATCGCATCTGCCAATCCAAGAATAGGAGCGATTTCTACAGAACCTTCTATTTTTATTATCTCTACATCCTCCCCTTTATCATGAAAATAGTTAGAAGTAATATGTGGATATTTCGTAGCAATGCGTTTCTTCCGGTAGCTCTTCGGATTATAAGTAGGAATAGAAGCAACACAAAACTTACACACGCCTACTCCTAAATCCAACATTTCATAAATATCTTTCTCGTTTTCCATTAAAATATCTTTTCCAACGACCCCAATATCAGCTACTCCATGTTCTACATAAGTAGCAACATCTACTGCTTTCACTAAAATAAATGAGATATCTGTATTTCTACTTTGAAAGACAAGCTTTCGTCCTTTATTTTTGAGCTCCGAGCAATCAATTCCGATCTGCTCAAACAATGGAATCACATGCTTCTCTAATCTTCCTTTCGTTAACGCAATTTGAATGTTACGCATGAAGTTTCTCCTTCTTTCTGGAATACCCATTTCTCTTTCCATACATATTCCACTAATGATTCGTTCTTTGCCTCTACGACCGTTACTATTTTATTTTTTCTGGCAAATTGAAAGGTGTCGTTTAAATTAGAGAATAAAGATAGCTCTACTTTTTTCCCGTCCTTTTGAAGTAAATTTCGTAATCTTTCCGCTTCTGCTAATCTATTTAACTCATAATGAATCATAATATCTATTTTCTTTCGTTCATATGGTTCTTGCTGCTCTTGCAGCGCCTTCACAATTTGATTGACTTGCACCGCGAGTCCAACAGCCGGCAGCATCTCTCCAAAATTCCCAATTAACTCATCATATCTTCCTCCACTAACAATTTCTTCTCCAATTTCATATATATACCCTTTGAAAATAACACCTGTATAATAATCCAAATGTTGAATCATACCTAAATCAATTGAGATGTAAGATCCATAGCCTAGTTTTTCAATTGCTTTATATATTTCTTTCACTCTGGCAATCGCCATTTTCATTTCATTACTTGAGGCGAGTTTTTCTGCTTCCTCAATAACTTCTAAATTTCCAAATAGCCTTGGCAATTTCTCAAGTAATCTTACTGTTTCATCACATCGATCTAATTTCTTTTCTCTAATAAAATTTGATAGAGCAGCATAATTTTTACTTTCAATATATGTTCTAAGCACACTCTCTTCTTCATCACGAATGGAGAGTTTTTTTACAATACATTTATATAACTGTACTTGCCCAATCTCAATTGTAAAAGATTGCACCTTTAACTTTTGAAGTGCCTGAATAACACTTATTACGCATTCAATTTCAGCTCTTACATTATCAATCCCGATAATTTCAATACCACTTTGTACGATTTCATTATATTTTCCAGAATGGGACTCATTCGCCCGAAATACATTCCCGCTATACGTCAGTTTAAGCGGAGTATCCCACCTCTGTGTTCCCATCACTCTCGCTAAAGGAATTGTCATATCTGGGCGTAACACGATAATCCGTCCTTTTTCATCAAAAAATTTATACATCTTTTCCTCATCTATCGGCCTGTTTTGAAATGCAAAAACATCATAAAATTCTATTGTCGGTGTCCTTATTTCTTCATAACCTCGCTCTAAAAAAGTACGCCTTAATTTTTGTTCTACTTCCTCAATTAACGTACATTCTTCGAATAAATAGTCCCTCGTTCCATTTGGGTTTGCCCGTTTCCATTTTGTCATCTAAATTCTCACACCTTTCCCTTTCTAATGTATGCCTATTTCATTCACCTAAACCGAAAATAAAAAGAGCCTTGTAGACAAAATACCTACAAGGCTCTTTAGTAGAGTGTAGGTACAACGGGAATAACCCTTGTACCTACACGTTTTCACGCTAGGTTCAAGGGTTTTATGTATGATGATGTAGTTGTGTAAGCATTTTAATAGATCGTATTGTATTCATAATACTTACTCCCTTTCTCCTCTGATTTTTACATAGTATATAACAGTTAATTTTGAATGTAAATAGATTTTTAATATTCCGTTATTTCTTAATATAAAGCTACTTTCCTTTCATACTCTCCAATTTCTTGTTCATATTGCATCGTAATACTAATTTCATCTAGACCATTTAATAATTTCTCTTTCCACATTTTCTCGATTGTAAAATGAAACCTGTGCGTACTCGTTGTAATTACTTCATTCTCTAAATCTACTTCTATTTGTTCTCTCGCATCCGTTTTGGCAAGTTTTTCTCGCATTTCTTTATCCATTACAATTGGCAACATACCATTTTTCATACAATTCATATAAAAAATATCTGCAAACCCTCCGGCGATAATAACGTGGAAACCATAATCAGCAAGTGCCCAAGGTGCATGTTCTCTTGAAGAACCACACCCAAAATTATCACCTGTAATTAATATACTTGCTCCTTTTCTGTCTTGTGCATTAAGCGGAAAATTATGGTTTTCATGGCGGTTATTATCATAACGCCATTCATCGAATAAATACTTTCCAAATCCCGTCCTTTCAATTCTCTTTAAGTATTGCTTCGGTATAATTTGATCTGTATCAATGTTATCATTCATCAGTACTGCGGCAGTACCTTTATGAATACGAAATGGCTCCATCATAACTCTCCTTTCTAATATCAACAAAATGACCGTATAACGCAGCTGCTGCCGCCATTGCTGGGCTAACTAAATGTGTTCGTGCCCCTTTTCCTTGTCTTCCTTCAAAATTACGATTTGAAGTAGATGCACAATGTTCTCCTTCCGGCACTTGATCCGGATTCATTCCAAGACACATTGAACATCCAGGCTCTCTCCATTCAAACCCCGCTTCTTCAAATATGCGATGTAATCCTTTTTGCATCGCAGCTTCTCTTACTCTTTTTGATCCAGGCACAACGAGTGCTCGCACACCTTCTTTTACCTTTCTCCCTTTCACAACAGATGCAGCAATTTCTAAATCAGAAAGCCTGGAATTTGTACAAGATCCAATGAAAACATGCTGAACAGGAATGTCATATGTACTTTGTCCAGGGCTTAATCCCATATAAGAAAATGCTCTTTCATCATTTGCATCCTGCTTTTCTGGCAATTTTTCATCAATACGAACACCCATACTCGGGTTTGTTCCCCACGTAACGTACGGTGCTAAATCCGTCACATCTATCGAAATATGTAAATCATAAATTGCATCTGAATCTGTATAAAGTTCAGACCATTTCTGCTCGAATGTTTCAAAGTCTTTCGGTGCATATTGACGTCCTTTTACATAAGCAAATGTTTTTTCATCTGGTGCTATAATACCAGCCTTTGCTCCTCCTTCAATTGCCATATTACAAAGCGTCATTCTCTCTTCCATCTCCATGGCCTCAATCGTCTCTCCGTAAAATTCCATTACGTATCCAGTTCCAACTGCTACACCGTACTTTGAAAGGAAATACAAAATAATATCTTTTGCGTAAACACCTTTCTGTAATTTTCCTTTTAACTCAATGCCCATCGCTTTCGGTTTTCGTTGCCATAACGTTTGAGTTGCCAATACATGTTCCACTTCACTCGTACCAATACCAAATGCTAGCGCTCCGAAAGCACCGTGGGTTGCTGTATGACTATCACCGCAAACAATCGTTTTTCCTGGCTGTGTGAGTCCAAGTTCTGGTCCGATAACATGAACAATCCCTTGCTCTTCATCACCAATATCAGCTAATGACACTTGAAATTGTTTACAGTTCTCACGAAGTGTATCCAATTGCTGCTTCGCAATACGATCGGTAATATTCCAAACATCTTTCGTTGGAATATTATGATCCATCGTTGCAAATGTTAATTCTGGTCTCCGAACAGTTCTATTTGTAAGCCGCAAGCCTTCAAAGGCTTGCGGTGACGTTACTTCATGAACGAGATGAAGATCGATATATAATAAATCCAATCCATTTTCGTTTGTCGCAACTACATGTCTCTCCCAAAGCTTATCTAGTAATCTTTTTCCCATTATCGTCCTCTCCCTACTAGTGCTTGCTCTTCCATCTCTTGAATAACTGCCTTCGTAAATGAAGTTGTCGTCTCATTCCCCCCAATATCTGCTGTATATTTTCCAGATTGAAGAACTGCAGATATTGCGGATTCAATTGCAGACCCTTCTCTCGTTAATCCAAATGATTGCCCAAGCATCATTGCAACAGAACGCATCATTGCGATTGGGTTCGCCTTATTTCTCCCCGCAATATCTGGTGCTGATCCGTGAATAGGCTCATATAATGAAGGACCATTTTCAGCGTGGCTTGCTGATGGAAGCATTCCTAACGATCCTGCTAATACAGAAGCCTCGTCACTTAAAATATCACCAAATAAATTTTCTGTTACGATAACGTCAAAGCGACCCGGATTACGAATTAATTCCATAGCAGCTGCATCGACTAAAATATGTTCTAATTCAACATTTGGATAGCGAAGAGCTACTTCTTCCGTAACAGTTCTCCATAGTTTACTAGATTCTAAAACATTCGCCTTATCAATAGATGTTACTTTTTTCTTCCGCTTACTCGCTAATTGAAAAGCATACGAAACGATACGTTCAATTTCATGGCGATGATACGTAAGTGTATCTGTTGCCACTTCTTCCGTTCGTTCTTTCGGATAAGAAAAATAAATACCGCCTGTTAATTCACGAACAACAACGAAATCAATTTCATCAGCGTTTTTTAATGGCGATAAATGTGCAGTTGCGCTTTCTACCGTTACAGGTCGAACATTCGCAAATACACCAAGTCCTTTTCTTAAAGCTAATAATCCTTTCTCTGGCCTTTCTTTCGCATCATCCCACCGAGGTCCACCAACTGCTCCAAGTAAAACCGCATCACTTGCTAAACAGGCAGCAAGCGTTCGTTGTGGTAATGGTTGCCCATTTAAATCGATAGCACTCCCACCAAAGTATTCATCTTGTAAATGAAAATGATGTCCATATAGCCTCTCTACCATATGCAATACTTCCTTCGCACTTTCCATAATTTCCGGACCAACACCATCACCAGCTAAGCAAACGATACGTTTTTCCAATTTCAACACTCCTTTTAACTGAATTTTCAGAACTTTAATTTGATAGGTGAGGAAAACTTCTCTCACCTATCAAACACTTATTTCACAAGCGCTATAAGAGATTTTAATTTCCCTGCTGCATGGACATAAGCTCTCGCCGAAGCTTCCAATACGTCTTGTGCAACACCAAAACCTGATACTTGATGCGTTCCTTCTTTTAATTCAACATGAACATGGGCAAGCGCGTCTTGACCTTGCGTAATAGATTGTATGCGATAATCTGCCAATTCACATTCTAATTCTAAAATTCTTTGGATTGCATTGTAAATTGCTTCAATACTACCAGAACCAGTCGCTGCATCTTCGTATACATTTCCTTCCTCATCCTTCAGCACAACTGTCGCGCATTGTGTACTATTTGATACGAAATGTACTTGTAGTTGCGTAATGTTATATTGCTGCGCCGCAAATGCTGCTTCACCAAGCATAAGCGCGCGTAAATCTTCTTCTGTAATTTCCTTTTTACGATCAGCCAATTTTTTAAATGCTTCAAACACCGCATCTCGTTCTTCTTTTGTAAATTCATAGCCTAGTTCTTTCATTTTTTCCGTAAATGCGTGACGACCAGAATGTTTTCCAAGTACAAATAGATTTTGAGATTCACCTATAAGCGCCGGTTCAATAATTTCATATGTCGTCACTTCTTTTAAAACACCGTCTTGATGAATACCTGATTCATGAGCGAATGCATTTGCTCCAACAATCGCTTTATTTTTCGGTACAACCATACCTGTTAAACGACTTACTAATGTACTTGTCGCTTTAATTTCTTTTAACGTCATAGAAGACTCTGCTTCATAGAAATCTTTTCTAATATGAAGAGCAACTGCGACCTCTTCTAGAGCTGCATTCCCCGCTCTTTCTCCAATTCCATTAATTGTTCCTTCTACTTGCAACGCTCCGCCTTCAACCGCAGCTAATGAATTTGCTACTGCCATCCCAAGATCATCGTGACAATGACAAGAGAAAATTGCTTTTTCATACGAAGGAACGGATTCTTGTAAGTGTTTAAAAAGAGAATAATATTCTTCTGGATTCGTATATCCAACTGTATCAGGAATATTGATTACATTCGCTCCTGCACGAATCGCTACTTCTACTGCTTCAGCTAAAAATGCTCTCGATGTTCTTGTCGCATCTTCTGCTGAAAATTGCACTGTCGGAAATAATGATTTCCCGAGCGTAACCGAGCGATGTATGCTATCTAATACATCTTCTTTTGACATACAAAGCTTATATTTCATATGAATGTCACTTGTAGCTAAAAATACGTGTAAACGAGGAGAGACAGCGCCTTTCACCGCTTCATAGGCTCTTCGAATATCACTTTCTTTCGCTCTAGCTAAACTCATAACCGTAGCATTTCGAATGGTATTTGCGATACGTTTTACTGATTGAAAATCACCTTCAGAAGCTGCTGCGAATCCCGCTTCCATTACATTAATACCCAGTCTCTCTAGTTGCCTTGCAATCTGTAATTTCTCTTGTTCATTTAAATTAACTCCTGGTGATTGTTCGCCATCACGAAGCGTCGTATCCATGAACAAAATCTGCTTCATATTATTTAATCCCTACCTTTACTCGTGGCTGTACGAAAGGCATCATTTCACGTAATTTACGTCCAACTACTTCGATTTCATGTTCATTTTCTTTCTCATTTGTCGCCTGGAAATTTGGTCTTCCTGCTTTATGCTCTGCAATCCAACCTCTTGCAAATGTACCATCTTGAATTTCTGCTAACACTTCTCCCATCGCTTTCTTCGTATCTTCAGTAACAACGCGTGGCCCTGATACGAAGTCCCCCCACTGCGCTGTATCTGAAACTGAATATCTCATATTTTCAAGTCCACCTTCATACATAAGGTCAACAATTAGTTTCAGTTCATGTAAACATTCAAAATATGCAAGTTCAGGTTGATAACCTGCATCAACTAGTGTTTCAAACCCTGCTTTTACAAGTGCAGTCACTCCGCCGCAAAGCACAGCTTGCTCTCCGAATAAATCTGTTTCTGTTTCTTCCTTAAACGTTGTTTCTAATACGCCTGCTCTCGTCGCTCCAATCCCATCTGCATATGAAAGTGCCTTTTCAGTCGCAACTCCTGTTGCATCTTGATATACTGCAAATAATGCAGGAACAGCTCCTCCTTCAACAAATGTACGACGTACTAGATGTCCTGGACCTTTCGGTGCTACTAGAAATACATCTACATTAGCTGGCGGTTTTACTTGATCAAAGTGAACATTAAAGCCATGTGCGAACACGAGAGAATTCCCGCCTTGTAAGTTTGGTGCAATTTCAGCTCCATATACTTCTGGCTGCAGTTCATCAGGTAGTAGAATCATTACTACATCCGCCTGCTTTGCTGCTTCCGCTACTGTATATACAGAAAATCCATCTTCTTTCGCTTTATCCCAAGACTTCCCTTTTCTTAGACCTACTACTACATCAAATCCGTTATCTCGTAAATTTTGCGCATGTGCATGACCTTGTGAACCATATCCGATGATTGCTACTTTCTTTTCCTTTAATACATTTACCGTTACGTCTTTTTCATAATAAACTTTTGCCATTTTCATTTCCCCCTATATTTAAATGATTATTGAATTAACATAACTTGCTTATCTTGTTTTTTCATACTACGTGTAAATGCTGTTACACCTGTTCTAGCAATTTCTTTCAAACCGTATGGACGAAGTAATTCAATTAACGCTTCTACCTTCTCCTGAGTACCTGTTACTTGCACAACTATGGAATCCTTCCCAACATCTATTACAGCGGCTCGAAACGGTTCAATTAAACTATATAATTCTGCTCTTGCTACAGACGTCGCGACTTTAATAAGTGCCAATTCTCTAGCAATCATCGCTTCTTCTGTAATATCTGATACTTTCAGAACATCAATTTGCTTATGAAGTTGTTTAATTAACTGCTCAACTTGCTGTTCACTTTCAACGTGTACAACAATCGTCATGCGTGAAACGTCCGATGATTCCGTATGCCCTACTGAAATACTTTCAATATTAAAATGTCTTCGTGTCATAACGCCTGTAATTCGGTTTAACACACCACTTTGATTTCGAACTGTCGCTGTAACTATTCTCTTCACCTTTTTTCCACTCCCTCCATTTGGTGAACACCTTTCCCTGGTGCAACCATCGGCATTACCTTTTCTGATTGAAGTACACGGCAATCAATTACGACTGGTTCTTGTAATTCAATCGCATGCTGTAATTGCTTCTTTGCAAGAAGTGGATCATCAATACGAACGCCTTTTATGCCGTATGCATTCGCAAGAGCAACGAAATCTGGTTGACATGGTAATAAAGAATGTGAATATCTTTGATTATAAAATTCATCTTGCCATTGTCTTACCATTCCTAAAGCTTCATTATTTAAAATAAACACTTTAACTGGTAAAGAATGTTCTTTTAAGACACTTAATTCTTGCAGGGTCATTTGAAATCCCGCATCACCGACAATGGCAATAACTAATTCTTCTGGCTTTGCAATTTGTGCACCAATTGCTGCTGGAAATCCGAAGCCCATTGTTCCTAAGCCTCCAGAAGTTACCCATTTATCTGGATTTTTCAGCGGATAATATTGAGCTGCCCACATTTGATGTTGCCCAACATCTGTCGTTACAATCGCTTCCCCTTTCGTAATTTCGTATAGCATATCAATTGCGTATTGAGGCTTAATACTTTCCGAATGCCCTTTGTAAGAAAGAGGGTATTTTTCTTTTCTACTATTCAATAACGAGAGCCAATCATTGTGATTTACTTCCCCTTCCTTAAAGTTGAGAAGAGCTTCTAATGCTTGCTTTGCACTCGCAACAATTGGAATTTCAGTCGGCACATTTTTTCCGATTTCCGCTGGATCAATATCTATATGTGCGACAGTCGCCTCTTTAGCAAAATAAGCTAAATTCCCAGTAAGACGATCGTCAAATCTTGCTCCTATATTTATAAGTAAATCACATTCGTATAACGCCATATTAGCCGTGTAAGAACCGTGCATTCCTCCCATCCCAAGAAATAATTTATCATCTGGCGGAAAACCACCAAGACCAAGTAATGTATGCACAACAGGAATTTCATATTTACGAGCAAAACTTGTTAACTCTTTCGAAGCTTTCGCATGCAATACACCTGCTCCAGCTAAAATTAACGGCTTGTTTGCAGTCTCAATTGCTTGTAATAATTTGTTTATTTGGAGTAAATTCGGTTCATAATTAGGGTTGTATCCTGGTAAATCCATTTGTACGTCATTACATCGTTCTCCTTGCTCTACCACCATATCTTTCGGAAGGTCAATAACGACTGGTCCTGGTCTTCCTGTTCTAGCAATATGAAATGCTTCTTTAATAATTCGAGGTAAATCTGAAGCCTTTCGCACTTGATAGTTATGTTTTGTCACCGGCATCGTAAGCCCCATAATATCCGCTTCTTGGAAAGCATCACTTCCAATTAACGTTGTTGCTACTTGCCCTGTAAATACAACAAGTGGTAATGAATCAATCATGGCATCTGCTAGACCAGTAATAACATTTGTAGCACCAGGCCCGCTTGTTGCAATGACAACCCCTGGATTACCAGTAATTCTGGCATATCCTTCAGCGGCATGAATAGCGCCTTGCTCATGCCGCGTTAAAATATGCGGAATCTCACAATCATAAAGCGCATCATATAGAGGTAAAACAGCACCACCCGGATAACCGAAAATCACTTCTACTCTTTCCTTTTCTAGCGCTTCTAACAATAGCTGTGCACCAGTTGCCAATTTCTCTTCCGTTTTTGAAGACATTTTTCTTATAAGCCCCCTTTTTATACCCTTTATAAAATAAAAAAATCCTACGTCCACACTCCAGCTATGTGCTGAAGGGACGAAAGATTTCGCGGTACCACCCTTCTTTGCAAGAATACTCTTGCCTCAGTGACTCGGGATGAGTCTAGCTAATAACGGAGCTACCGTCTAAGCCTAGACAAATGCTTCAGCTTAGCACTCAAGGGCGATGTTCGTCGACGTGAACCATCGGTTTTCAGCAACCACCGACTCTCTGTGAGGCTTCACAATCAACTACTCCTCCCTATCAACGTTTTATCATGTCATAAAGGGTTATTATCCAACCTTATTTTCTTCGTAAATTTTCTCACCATCTTCTACAACTAATTTACGAAATTCCTCTAATAGACGATTTGTATGTGGACCTGTTTTTCCTAAACCAATCGTTCTACCATCTACTGTCGTAACAGCAATGACTTCAGCAGCTGTTCCTGTTAAAAACACTTCATCAGCTACATATACATCGTGCCTTGTAAATAATTCTTCTCTTACGTCATATCCAAGCTTTTCACCGATTTCTAAAATCGCATTTCTTGTAATACCTTCTAACGCCCCAGCAGAACTTGGCGGTGTAATTAATTTATTTCCTTTTACAATAAATACGTTATCTCCAGAGCCTTCAGCTACATACCCTTGATCATTTAACATAAGTGCTTCTTGTACTCCAGCTAATTTCGCTTCAATGCGAACCAAAATATTATTTAAGTAATTTAAAGATTTTACTTGAGGCGACAAAACATCTGGGCGATTACGACGCGTTGCAACTGTTATAATTGGAATCCCTTTTTCATAATATTCTTGTGGGAATAAAGATAGTTGTTCTGCAATTACTACTACATTTGGTTTCGTACAAGAATCGGGATCTAATCCAAGATTCCCTGGTCCTCTTGACACGACTAGGCGGATATATCCATTAGATAGTTTATTATGTCGAATCGTTTCAACAACGATCTTCGTTGCTTCTTCTAACGTATATGGAATTTCTAACATGATGGATTTCGCTGATTCATATAACCGGACAAGATGTTCTCTCAAACGGAAAACATTACCGCTATACACCCTAATCCCTTCGAACACTCCATCGCCATATAAATAGCCGTGATCATATACTGAAACTTTTGCTTCGTCTTTTGGAACAAATTCTCCATTTAAGAAAATCCATTGCTCGTTCACTGGAAAGCGCCCCCTATGTTCTATGAGTTTTTTATTGTTTCCTAGTTTACTCTCCTTTCTAAATAAATCAAGTAAATTTTTAGAAAATTTTTAATTTTTAATCGTACGTACATCTTTGATTATATTGATTTAACAGCATTGTTAACGTTTACAAAAAGTCAAAAAATTTTTTTCGCCAAATTCCACTAAAAAAAATATTTGTTTAAAAGAAGGATTTTTGTCAATTGATACGAATCTATTGTATTCAATAAACGGACGTCCGTTTTTATAAATTCGGGAATATACAACGACTTTTGCTGAAAAAGGGGGAAAATAATAAAAATAACGCTGTCTAAAAATAACATTCATATTTTTCATTTCGTAATCATAATCCTATTTTTAAAAAACAATTTGTCAAAATGAAGGAGGAAATCAATATGGCGTGTGTACAAATTAAAGGAACGAGACAAGAGGTAGTAGAAATGCTTCAACTATTTGATCTAATGGATACGAAAGGTTTTTGTAAATTCGATAATTATGTAGAGGTAGAACCAAATAATAAAGAATATAATAATTTTATTGCTTCAATCGACATTCATTCAAATACTTCTTCCGCCCAAGATACTTTAAACGACCAATTCGTAAGTCAAATGCTTACTGGTGTATATAACGACTAAACAAATATTCTCTTCCTACCATCTTTCCATAAAGTGAAACTATAATCAGTGGGGGTTTTGTTCATCCCCCACTGATTATTAGCCTTCACCAATCGGGCATTTACGGGCAGCCCGACTCCCACCTAACTTCTTTGCTCCAGCCGAATTTTGAGGTGGAAGTTTTACTGTCCGGCAAATAGCGGGATAAATATATGCTATGGACTTGAGCATACTAGCAACTAGATGGTAGGAGGTGAAAATTATGGCTAGAATTGGTGTTGAGAACTCTTTAACTGATATTCAACAAGCTCTTCAGCAACAAGGGCATGAAGTCGTTTCACTTAACTCTGAAAATGATGCACAAGGTTGTGATTGTTGCGTTGTAACTGGGCAAGATTCTAATATAATGGGCATTGCAGATACATCGATAAAAGGATCTGTAATTACAGCACATGGTTTAACAACAGATGAAATTTGTCAGCAAGTTGAAAACCGCACTTAATCATTTTTATCCCATTATTTGTGAGCTAACATTTAACGGGAATGGTCTCACTGATTATAGTTTCAATTTATCTATAGAAAGAGGGCTCCTTTTCAAAAGGAGCCCTCTTTTTTATATTCACCTAACGGGAAAGTAACATATACTGGATGAAAGCCCTACCTCTCTCTCATCATTACGGTTCCACTGACCGCTCCTTGATTCACTAGTATACATATAAAGCTTACATATACAATTTATAGGGTTTGTTCACAAAAGTTGTTGGTAAGACTACCCGATCTTTCGCAAACTTTTCGTATTATATTCATAAGATTTATTTACTTTACACTAGCTTTAACCGAGACACGAATTAAAATTTTAACACCAATACAATAACTTGTCAACATTTTTTGCAAATTAAAAACAGACATTAACGGTTTGTCTGTTTTAGAATGGAGCTTTTTCTTTTATTACATATACAACAAAACCGCTTACTAACATAAATAAGCCAACTACCAAGTTTTTGATATTAATCATAAATTCCTCTCCCTTATTCCACACATCATATATATTTACAGTTCAATTATTCCGATCATCCTAAAGCGCACTTTTTCTAATATATCATAATTCCTAAAAAATGCAAGTTCACTTTTGGCGACCATTTACAAATTTATCTACAGTGCTTGGTACAGTATTTAAAGCTTTTTCAATTAAATGTGTACTACTATTGAGGTGTAGTACTTGCACACCGTTAGAACCAACTACTAAAAAAGCAACTGGGCTAATAGAAACCCCAGCCCCGCTTCCGCCTCCGAATGGATGACTTTGCTTGTTCTCTTTATGCTGCCCTTGTCCGTTATTATGTTTTTCGGAAATAAAATCACCTTTAAAGTCACTTCCTCCGGCACCAAAACCGAAAGCCACTTGAGATACTGTTAATACTACATTTCCGTCAGCTGTTGAAACCGGACTTCCAACAATCGTATTTACATCTACCATCTCTTTTAAATTCGTCATTGCTGTTTTCATTAAATTTTCAATTGGATGTTCCATTATGTATTGCACCCTTTCCTCATTATTCTTTTTTATACTTTCCAAAATAGAGGAAGTCATACTTAGTTTTCCTATTTTGAAAAAACATTTTTACTTTCCAATTGGATATTACTCCCTGTACAGTCTCGGATAAAAACAGTAAAGAGAAACATACTATTATTGAACCTTGTTATGAAAGGAGTCCTTACTTTGACTGAGAAATTTGATGAATATAAAAAAAGAGATCGAATAGATAGTGATTATAGTGACTATAAAGAAGAATACGCAGCTGAAGTTGCGCCACAGCGTATTGATTATGATGATAAAGATAACGATGATGTAAGATCATCTGCAGCTGGATCGACTGCTGGTTTTATAGCTCTTGCTTTAGCAATATTATCGCTATTCACATTCCCAACACTGTTTGGTCTTGTGTCTGTTTTACTCGGTATTTACGCATATAATCGTGGGGCTACTGTAACTGGCGGTATCGCTGCCATTGTAGGCGGTATCGCTGCACTCATTGCGATTTTATTCCGAGTGGCTCTTATTGGGTTATTGTTCTCTCTTTTTTAAAAAGAAAAAGGTATCTCGCTTTATGCGGGATACCTTATCCTGTAAATACATCTTCTGATGGATATTTAATTTTTTGTTTCGCTGGTCGTGCCAAAGAGAAAACAAGTGTTAACGGTCCGATTAATCCACAAAACATAACAAACATAATAATACATTTTCCAAACGCCGATAGCTTCGCAGTAATCCCCATTGTTAACCCTACTGTGCCAAACGCTGAAATTGTCTCAAATAATAACTGAATAAAACTGAAGTCTTCTGTAAGCATTAATACAAATACCGCTGTAAAAATAAGTATTTGACTAGCAACGACAATTGCTAACGCTCTCGTTACTGTCGACATTTTAATCGTACGATGAAATAAAACAAAATCCTCTTTCTTTCTAAAGAAAGAAAGAACTGATGTAATTAAAATAACGAATGTCGTTAACTTAATTCCACCACCTGTCGATACACTTCCTGCACCAATAAACATTAATATCATCGTAAATAATATCGAGGACTCTTCCATTCCACCATAATCTATCGTGTTAAAACCGGCTGTACGAGGTGTAATTCCTTGGAAGAACGAAGCCCATAACTTTTCATTTAAAGATAGTTGTCCCAAAGTCTTCACATTATTATATTCCAATACAAAAATCACAATCATCGCAATAATGTTAAGTGCTATCGTTCCAACAATCATAATCTTGGAGTGAAGTGATAATTTTCGGAAACTGCGGCTATACCATATATCAATTAATACCGTAAACCCTAGCCCTCCTATTACAATTAAAGAACAAATCCCAATATTAATAATAGGATCTCCTACAAATCTTGTTAAATTATCTGGCCAAAGCGCAAAACCGGCATTATTATATGACGCAATAACGTGAAAAATACTATAGTATAAACCTTTTCCAAATCCAAACTCTGGAATAAAGCGAATCGATAAAAAGATAACTCCAATTAGCTCAATACAAATAGAAAAAATAAAAACTCGTTTCACTAATTTCACAAGACCACCAATATTTGTTTGATTAAATGCTTCTCCAATTAATAATCGGTGACGTAAACCAATTTTTTTACCTAATACCCAAACAATTAAAATGGCTATCGTCATAAGACCGAGACCACCTGTTTGAATTAAAAACATAATAACAATTTCACCAAACATCGTAAATGTACTTGCAGTATCTACAACGCCTAAACCCGTTACAGTCGCTGCCGACGTGGCTGTGAAAAAAGCATCTACCCAACTAATATGTACTTTCGTTGCAAACGGTAACTTTAATAACAATCCTCCGACCACAATTAAACAAAAAAAGCCTAATGCTAAAATTTGTGGTGGATTTAATCGTATAAAGCGATTATACAACCCTTGTTTTTTTGCTACTTCCATATCACTAACTCCCTTTATCAAGTGAAGCTTTTATCCCCTCATAAATAAAGACTCTTTAAGAGTCTACAAGTAGCGGGATAAACCTTATATTCTCATAATATAGTTGAGCATAATCCTTTTTTTCATAGATTTCAACTTTTATTTATATTCAGACTCCTATCATTTTACAAAAGAATATTTTCTATTATATCTCCACTTATACTATACCTCTTATACCAACAACTATTTTACCTCTTTTTCAAATCCCCATATCTTTCACGCCAAGTTCACACGAGGGTCACATCTACCTTTTATAGTATACGTATCGGAGCTGTTCCTCCCTAATTTATAAGACATTCCCCAGTGTCTTGAACAGCTTTCCATCCCTAATTAAATTGACATAAATTGTCCCCTTCCTTGACCATCCTATATGTGATGGTCTTATTTTTTTACGCTCTCTTTCTTCTTACTTAAAACTCCCTCTCTCTTTCACTCTATTTACACATCAAAGTCACATCTATCTTTTATAGTATATGTATCGAAGCTGTTCCTCCCTAATTTATAAGACATTCCCCAGTGTCTTTGAATAGCTTCCATCCCTAATTAAATTGACATAAATTGTCCCCTTCCCTTGACCATCATATGATGGTCTTATTTTTTATTCTCTCTACCTTTTCTTACTTAAAACTCCCTTTCCCTTTCACTCTATTTACACATCAAAGTCACATCTATCTTTTATAGTATATGTATCGAAGCTGTTCCTCCCTAATTTATAAGACATTCCCCAGTGTCTTTGAATAGCTTCCATCCCTAATTAAATTGACATAAATTGTCCCCTTCCCTTGACCATCATATGATGGTCTTATTTTTTATTCTCTCTACCTTTTCTTACTTAAAACTCCCTTTCCCTTTCACTCTATTTACACATCAAAGTCACA
>Ga0213824_1000176_pt1 | contig 55145 bp, 42 predicted proteins | sample MC6MC0906MG_FD_179892 | JGI IMG/M metagenome (GOLD analysis project Ga0213824, IMG submission 179892) | Enriched soil aggregate microbial communities from Iowa State University, Ames, United States - MC6-MC0906-MG | ecosystem: Environmental > Terrestrial > Soil > Unclassified | place: USA: Iowa...
TCTATGCAATTGAGGTTGCGGTCGCCGAGCCTGATCAGCCGTGAGCGTTTCGGGTTCAGCGGGTCGGTATCGAAGACCCGATAAAGCCCTTCATTGATATCTTCGACAACGGTCTGACCGTCCTCCAACTGAAAGAAGGCCAAGCCGTCCACTACACTGACGAAAGCGTCACCGGCGCTGAGGCGGCCCAGTTCCAGTCGGTTAGTCGTTGTCGATGTTGATCCATGGCTCTCCGCCGTGTGGATGTTAGACGCGACCCAACTCCACCTCTATGGAACACTACAGCCCATGCCGAACAGACCGATGCTGCGCATATCCCTGCTGTCGTGGAGAAATCCTCAGGATGAGATTCCATGCCTCGGGTGTTTTAATTGCTCTTCCATTCCACGATCCATGGATGATTAATTATGTTTGGTGATAGTTCTGTGAGGATTTTAATAAAGGTTATTTTGGCAGTATATAGCATTTCCAATAGCTCGGAGTTGTGGATTTTTTCGACTTCAGGGTCGGGTTTCCAACTGGTGTAGCTAGTGCACGCGATCTGATGCATGCCGTTAATGTCTGGGGCAGAAAATTTCAAGTGTCTTTCAATTCCTTGTTCATAAAAGTCTATAGCTAGATTTTTTCTTTGTTTTACCGCCTTTATTGCGTCCGGAAGTTGCTCTAGGAAGACGGCTAGATCAATTCCGCTGTCCACTGGCCAATTATCCTGTCCGAATCCGGAAATCTTGAAGTCTACCTGGTTGTCAATAAATTGGCATATGTCCATTAATATGGATCGGACATCCTCTTCCTCTGGGTTGTAGCTGCGGAGAGTAAAGTTTTCAAAGTTTGACGATTTGATTGAAATCTTAATTTTCATTTAAAATCATTCCAATATCGGGTAAGCGGTTCTAATCCCGCCATCTTTAGGGACTACAATCGCAGCTCTTGCTGGAATTATATCTCCATGGGGTGTGATTACTTGCCCAAGTCCTTCAGGAATTTTGATTTTTGTTGGTTCGTTATTTTTAACTTTGGCAATTATTTGTGCCGCCTGTTCGTTGTTTAACCATTGCCCTTGGTTGTTTCCGGTTCGAGCTCTGTCAGTTAAGCGTTGCGTGTTCTTGGCTCCAGCGCCATGTACAGTAAACGTATGCCCAAATTGTTTGACGCTTTTCCAGTTGACTTTGTCCGTCGGATCGCAAGTCAATCCCCAAGGGTCGATCCATAAATGGGGGTTGGGAGCATATCGATAGAGGTTTTCTCCCCCTGCCAAGCCAATCGGATCCGTCTGAGTGAATCGCCCTACATCTGGATCAAAGAACCTGAACGTGTTGTAATGCAGCCCTGTTTCCCGGTCAAGGTACTGACCCTGAAACCGCAAATTCTGCTCTTGTGCCTGCTGCGGGCTGCGCCACTCTGTAGGTGCTTTTCCCCAACCTTGATAATTGCTCTGCCAGATAGTCAGGCCACCAGTGTCAGTCAGCTGCTCTGGCAGGCCTGCCAAGTTGGTGTGGAAATAGTGAATTGCCTCGCGACCCGGTCTACCGTCGATGCGTGCTAGCGGTTCATAGCTATTCGGAGTGGCATACACATACAAGCTGGCCAAACCACTCTGCACCTCTTGAAGCAAGCGCAGCCCTTGCCAGTGGAACAACACCCGCCGGTGCGGCTCTGGGTAATCCTTCTGATAAACCTCCTTGCTTATCCGCCTCCCCAACGGGTCATAGGCGAACACCACACGCTCCCGCTCGCCACTGCGGTACTGCTCCACGCAAACCAGCCGCTGCTCGGCGTCATACTCGAAATACTGCACCCAGTTGCTGCCGATCCGCTTCTCGCACAGCCGCCCAAAGCGGTCATAGCGGTAGCGCTTGTCCTGATACACCAACACCCGGTTGTGCTTGATCAGGCCATTGAGCTTGGGCCCGTCGAACAGGTTACCGGCCTTGTCATACTTGAAATCCTCGACCTGCGTGGCTTGCCAGTGGGGGCGTGACTGTTGGACGGTTTGCAGTTGCTCGTTGAGGTCGTAGCCGTAACGGTTGCGTCCCGAGTAGCTCTTGCCGGTGTGTGGCAGGTCATTGAAGCACCCGATGATCCGTTCGAAATGCGCGCTCTCATCGTTGGCAGCGTTGGTCATGCCACGGCGCTGGGTCTGGGTCAGTACCTCGGCAACCAGGTTGTCGCTGGCATCGTAGCGATAGGCCTTGTCCAGCAGCGGCAGCACTTCAACAGGGGCGTCGCGGTAATGGATGGCCTTGCCGGCCAGGCGACCGCTGTTGTCGTAGTGCGTGCGCGTGACCAGCTTGCCTTGAGTGCGCAGGACTTCGTCATGCACCGCATCGCGCTCGAAATCACTGATGACCCGGCCGTTGAGGTTGATCTGGTGCAGGTGCCCGCTGCCGTAGTAGAGGTGGTTGAGTTCGCGCTGGTCGGGCAGGACCAGCGTCTGCAGGTTGCCCAGCTCGTCATAGCGATACTGCAGCAAGCCCGCGCTGTTGGTTTCGCTGAGCAATTGCCCGGTGGCGTCGTAGGTGTAGTCGAGTTGCTGTTGTTCTCCTTTGTTGTCCGTAAAGGTGATGGACAGCAGGTTGTCGGCCGCGTCGTAGCCGTAGTCGGTGGTGCCATCTTCGGTGTGCTTGCGGAGAAGACGGCCGATTGCGTCTCGCTCGAAGTCATGGCGGATGGCTGTCGCCCGTGTCGGTGGGGCGTTGTCGGACAGGGGCGGCTGCTTGTCAGGCGAGGGCACATGGGTAAGACGAGTGACCTCATCCAGCACGTTGTAGGCGTAGAGGCGGCCACTGCCATCCAGGTCCTGTTGCGCGACCAGCCGGTCCAGTTCATCCCAACCGAAGCGGTATGACTCGCCATTCTCGTTGGTGAGTTGCAGTAACCGACCATAGGCGTCGTAGCGGAACTTGACGCTGTAACCCATGGCGTCCGTACGCTCGACTAACCGGCCGCTGCGGTTGTAGCGGAACTGCAGGCTTTTTTGCGCAGGGTCGATGTAGCGCGTCAGTTGACCAGCGACGTCAATTTCATAGCGATCGATGCGACCGTCCGGGCGTTCGCTTTCTACCAGATAACCACGTGCGTCATAGCGAAAGTGGGTATGTTCGCCCCGGGCGTTGATGCTTTCGCGCAAGCGGCCATGGGCGTCGTAGTGATACAGCGTCTGGGCATTGCTGCAGTCGCGGTAGCTGAGCAACTGACCGCAGGTGTTCCAGCTCAGGTACTTGTTCTTTTCGAGGGCATCGGTGACCTGGGTAACGCGGCCTTCCGGGTTGTACTGATAGTGTGTTTTGCGGCCCAGCGGGTCCTGCTGCCAAAGCAGGTTGCCGTGGTTGTCATAGCCGTATTGCCGAGTCCGCCCGCCTGTATCGGTGACCTGGACCGGCAATGCCCAATGTCGCAAGTATTTGATGTGTTCGCTGCGGCCGAGGGGGTCGCGGGTTTCGATCAGGCGACCGATATCATCGTAGCTGTAGCGCCATTCGCCCCCTTGTGGGTCGATGCTTTTCAGCAGTTGGCCGGCGACGGTCTCCTCTTGCCAGCAATTGCCGAGCGGATCGATGTGTTTATAGACCTCGTACAGTGGGCCCCAGTAGTAGTGATCACGGCGGCCGAGGTTGTCCGTGACGAGGGTTTCGCCGTCTTCCAGGTTGTACTCGAACCGGTACTCTTCACCATCGCTGCCCCAGTGGCGAATCACCCGCCACTCGTGATCGGGTTGGGGTTCCAGCAGCGGTGGCAAGCGGTAGGGCGTACCGTCTAAGCGCTTGGGAGTAGGGCGCTTTGAGGGAGTGTCGAAGCGAGCCCATTCGTATTCACGGACAGCACCGCAAGCCAGTTGATGGCTATTGAGATAGCCCTCGGGGGTGTAAGTGAAGCGGCGGACCCGTTGCTCCGTCGCATCCAGTACCTCGTGCAGTTGCCCGCTGTCGGTGTAGCGATAGCTAACCAGCAGTTCGCTGTGTTCTACAGTCGGTGTTCCGCCGCCCTTCAGGAACACCCGCGATATGTCTCTGACCCGTCGGGAATGCCTGGCGTCATAATGAAGCTGCACGACCGTTTGGCCGTACTTTTCATAGAGGGCTTTCAGGCGCCCTTGTTCGTCGTACAGCAGGTCTATGCAATTGAGGTTGCGGTCGCCGAGCCTGATCAGCCGTGAGCGTTTCGGGTTCAGCGGGTCGGTATCGAAGACCCGATAAAGCCCTTCATTGATATCTTCGACAACGGTCTGACCGTCCTCCAGCTGAAAGAAGGCCAAGCCGTCCACGACACTGACGAAAGCGTCACCGGCACTGATGCGTCCCAGTTCCAGTCGGTTACCTTCCTCGTCAATGTAAATCCGCAGTTCACCCCCATGGGGATGTTGCACACGTACGAGCTCAACCTCATACGGTACGCTCCATCCCATGCCTAATAGGCCATCGGGACGTCTATCATTGCTGTCGTAGCTTCGGGCCCATTCAATACCCACCAAGCCGGGAAGACTGAAGTCGATTTCCTCGGAGCCTACAAGGACCTTGCTACCCGCGGAAACCAGCACGGGGCTACCCTTATATGGGCAACTTTTGGATTTGGGTCTTGGTACCGGTGCGGTTGTGGGGCGTCTACGGGGCAGCCTGATTCTCCGTGAAACCAGCATCCCCGCAATAATCCCGGTAAACATCGCAATCTTGCTCTTGCCGTTGCGAATATCCCGGACCGTCGCCGTACCGCCGCCGATGCGTACATTGGGTGATACATTTTCATTCACATCAATCGTGGCATCGCAGGTGGTTTTATCACCTGCGCGCGCTGCGGGCTGGCCATTGATGAATACCTTGTCCGAGCCCTGCGCAATGAAGTTTTCGGGCAGTGGCGTGTGGCGGGAACAGCTGATCTTGTCCTCTTCCTCGGGCTCTGAACCCGGGGCGGCCGGTGTCGTCACTGGCGGGTTGAAGATGTCACGTATGGCCATACCCAGCCCCACGAACGGGAGCAGATAAGGAACGGCGGCCATTGCCATGGCACCGACGTTCTCCAGGATGGAGGGTTCCTCTTGATCAGCATCGGCTGCGCCGCCTCCAGGTGGGCCGGTGGTGCCGGCCGCGCGAGCAGCGGGCTCGCTGTTAATGAAAACATTGCCTGACCCACTCTCGATTTTTCCGTAGGGATCAGGGGCGTCCACGCTGTTACCGAGGCTGTCGCAAAAGCTGGAAATGGCATCGCCGATAGTCTGGTCTTCGCCGACGGTAAGGGTGCTCATCGCACCGACGGCCACACCTGCGACCGCAGCGATGGCGAACCCCGCCGCACCGCCCGTAGCTACGGTGCCGACAACGGCCAAGCTGATGGCGGCGGCTACCGCTGCGGTGGCCGCAGCATAGATCACGGCCTCGGCAACCGCGCTGAGCATTTCGGCGGCAAGCGATGGATGAAGAATTGCGTCGCCCATCCGGGCGGCATGAACGGTCTGCGCCATTGGCTGTAGCTCCTAGCTATCCGAAAGTCCTTGTCTTGAACCGTGGAGAGGTTCAGGCAAAGCGGAGCTCGCCTTTGATAGCGCGCCAGTGGCTGATATCGTCGTCACTCAAAGGCCCGGGCTTGCTGTAGTTGAGCACCAGCATCCGTTGCTGCCCCGGAACCAGGCAGGCCGCCTGAAGCTGGTAGTGGGGCTTGTCGCCGACCATCATTTGAATCGCCATTTCCCGCCCGTCCACGTGATGCTCATTTCTTCCAAGGCGAGTCACCTGCGCGGGGGTGAGGGTCATCGCCTGTGATTTCTTGCGTAATATCTTCAGTTGGTCGTCTAGGGCCTCGTCCAGGGTCTTGTTGTTTTCGACAGGGCTACGCGCTATCACCAACGTGGTTTGCCTGCTGGCAAAGCGCAGCATGTTCAGCGTCAGATCCTCGGGGGCTTCGTCACCCAGATTGAGGATCACATCGTGCGTCAAGTATTCGGTCATTTCGGGGAGTCCTTTTCAGTTCAATGCTGGGCGACAGCGAGAGCGCTATTCGAAATGCCCATCCACGTCGGCCTCGATAGAGCCGCTGTCGCGCCCGTTTGCTCCCGCGCCTGCCGAACCGCCAGTGGGGTTGAGGTCTAGCTTTGCCGCCAAGGTGTTGATCTGCCCGGTCTGCTGTGCAGTGATGTTGAAGGTCTCGCAGCTGATGTTCAGCGTGCCATTGGCCTGCATCTCGATCAGGGTCTTGCCGCACTTGAGGCGCAGGGTGTTGCCTGCTTCGACTTCGTAGTCGCCCGCGATGAGGTCGTTCTTGCCGCCACCTACTTTCAAGGTGTCGTTGGCTTTTACGGCGCGCAGTCGGTTGCGGCCGATGGCGACCGATTCGTCCTGGCCAATCTGGTGTGTACGATCGACGCCCACGGAGAGGGACTGGTTGTTATTGACCAAGGTGTTCTGATCTTTCTGGGCGTGAACGAACACCTCCTCCTTGCCCAACTCATCCTCGAACCGCAGCTCGTTAAAGCCATCGCCCTTGTGGGTCTGGCTCTTGATGGTCATGCGCGTTTTGTGATCGGGCAGGTCGTAGGGCGGCAGTTGGTCACCGCAGTAGGTGCGCCCGGTGATCATCGGCTGGTCGGGGTCACCATTGACGTACTGGATGATCACGTCCTGGCCGATGCGCGGGATGGCCATCGAGCCCCAGCTGCCACCGGCCCAGCTTTGAGATACGCGCAGCCAGCAGGAACTGAACTCGTTGTTCTGGCTTTCGCGGTCCCAGGGGAAACTGACTTTTACCCGGCCCCATTCATCGCAATAGATCTCTTCGCCCGGTGGGCCGACGACGGTGGCCATGTGTGGGCCGTCGATTCGCGGTTTTTCCAATGGCGCAGGGCGCCATTCGGTCCGACCGGGGACCAGCACGGCGGTCTGCTCGTAGTGCGTGCTTGCATCGACGTCGGCGGCTTCTTCCTGCAGGCTGGTGAACTGGGTGCCTTTATGGATGACCGTGTTCACCCGCCAGTGCGCATTGAGGTCTTTACGCGGATGGCCGGTCAGGGTGAAGCTAAGACCAGGCTGTAGGCGCACGTCATCGCCCTGGACCTCGGCAATACGTACATCATGGCGCAGCGCTGTGATGCGGTTTTCAGTGAACGGCTTGCCCACGGCATCGCGTTTATAGCGGCCTGGGTAATCGAAGTATTCGTACTCTTTGGACTGATGCTCCAGGAAGGGCCCAGCGGCTCTGTGCTCCTGGCGGTAGGCAGGGTTGGTAAAGGTATAGTCGCGCTGCACTTGGCGGGCAGTACGCACCTGCTCGCTGTAGCGCAAGCGGCGAAGGCAAGGCGTGGCTTGATCGCCGCCGCTGTCGGCGTGGTACAGCACGCTGTCAGGGCCTACAGGCTCGTTGTCATCGTAGAAGCCTTCGTCTTCATCTTCGGCCTTGATGGCACCATGGCTGATCAGGCCGAAGGACTGCAGCCGATCCGTGATGATCAGCTTATGCAGCTTTTCACTGTGCGCGAAGCGGTAGACGAAGCCTTCTTCAGCCGCCAGGCGGGCGATGAACGCCAGGTCCGTCTCACCGGCCTGAACGCAGAACTCGCGGACCTGATGGTCCATGCTGGCGCGCAGTTCGTACTGGTTGATACCTTGGCGCTGGAGCATCAGCTCAAGAATTTGCGGCACGGTCTTGTGCTGGAAGATGCGCCAGTTCGAACGCAGGTTGGCGCGGGCCAGCTGTGGCTCGATCAGCGCGTCATAGTAGGTGCGGTAGAAGCCACTTTCCGCCTGGCTGAAACGACTGACCAGACCGTGCACGTAACGCACCGGGCGTTCCGCTTCCCAGATGGTGAAGAGCACGGGTTTGTCGAGCAGGTGGCCGAAATCGATATCGTTTTCGAAGCTGATCAACTTCAGCTCCAGTTCGAAAGGTGTGCTGATCCCTTCTCGGAGTTCGAACGACACCACTTCGAATTCAGCTTTGCCAACCAGCGGCTGGAAGCTGTAACGCAAGTCAGATTGGCTAGGCATACAAGATCCTTGTCCGCCGTCTGAATATTTGAAAAGCCCAGGCAGAGCACGCCTGCCTGGGGCATTTGAGTGAGATCAGGCGATCGGTTTGCGCCAGTCGTCAGAGCCTTCGGTACCCGCCGCTACGTGTTGCCAGGTGATCTTGCGATACGTCATCGCCACCTCCACCAGCTGGGTGTAGTTCGCGTTCTCCGCATTCTGAGCGTGGGGTAGCACGGTGTTGATATCGACGATGATGGCGTCTTCCAGCTTGGTGGTGAAGAAGTGCTCCTGCTTGCCCTCTTGCGAGGTGCGGTACCAGCTGACTTCAACCGTTGGCAGCTTTTCGCCAGTGACCAGCGCTTGGTACATCAGTGGCGTGGCCTTGTTCAGCGAGCTGGTGAAAATGAAGGGCTTGTGTTTCCGTTGCCCGGTCGGTTGACCGCTTTGCGGGTCGGCGGGGACGGTGACCTGGTGCTTGATTTCCTGCACCAGAATTTCATCTTCATGGCCTTCCTGGTAAACGTTGCCGACGGATTTTGGGGTGAAGGCGCCTGCGGTGATGTTGCCTTGGGTCTGGCCTTCGATCTTGATGTAAGCGGGTGTTGGCATGGCAGTTACTCCTGCGTCCATGTGGGTAAAGCACGCGCACCACGGGTGGCGTGGCCATCGGAAGCGATGGGCTTGTCAGCGAGGCAAAAACCTCGCTAATTCGTTGAATTCAGTGGTGCTTTGTCACGGTTGGCTACTGCTGCAAAATGCCGTTCAGCGACTCCAGCACTTCGGTTGTGATCAGGTGCAAGCGATAGCTGTAGATCCCGTAGGCCACCGCCATGACCAGTGCGGAGATAGCCAGCGGGCTCCACCACGGCCATTGCCGATTCATGCGGAAATTGCGGGGGGCCACGTTGGTGTAGGGATCGCCGACCGACTCCGGCACGGGGCCGCGCAATTCGCGGATGATCCCGTGAAGTTGGTGAATAAGCCCATTCAGCGACTCTTCGCCTTTCGGCGCGATGGCGTACTTGCCCTTCAGGCCCAGGCACAGCGCGAAGTACATGAACTCGAGCACGTCCTGGTAGCGCTCGGGCTCCTGCATCAGGCGCGAGAGCACAGTGAAGATTTTCTCCCCACCCCAGGTTTCGTCGTGGAAGATGCTGAGCAGGGGTTCCTGACTCCAGCAACTGGCCTTGCCCCAGGGCCTGTCCATGACTGCTTCATCGATGAAGAGGCACAGGCCGTAGGAGTACGCCAGCAACTGAGTAGGTTCGTAGCCGTGCTGGCGTATCTCCTCACGAATATTGTCGATCTGGTTGCGTACTTGCTGGTGTACGTCCTTGATATTGGGCAACGCATCCAGGGTGCGCAGACGTATCACCAGGCCGAACAGCGGGGCAGCGGCATCCAGCATCAGGTTTTCGTAACCGCCGCGCAGTTGGAAGTCCGGGTCAGCTGCGTAGCCTGCATAAACAGGCTCTGACTTGGTTTTCTGATCGGAATCTCCAGCTTCTGCGGGTGCGGGTGAGTCGCCGGACAAGGACTCCTCAATCATCGTCTGCAGTTTTTTGCTTTCAATCTGTGCAGCATCAGTGGGGAAGGTTTTGTTATCTACCATGTCATTCACTCCTGATCGCCCAGAACTGCAGTTCAAGTCCAGGGAACTCGCCTGCGACATGAATACCGAAGCCATTGGAGGCCTTCATGGCCGCCCAGGTCGGGTCGCGGCGGTCCAGTTCGAAGTAGGTGAAGCCCGCATGGAAAGGCAGATCCCGCGGCGCCACGGGCAGCGGCACCAGTGGAATACCGGGCAGTTGCAGCGGCACGACCTCGTTCAACGATTCCAGCGAAACGACTTTGGCCTTTTGCACAAACATCTGGCGCAACGTTTGCGGTGGCAAATTGGCGCGCACGGCCAGGATGAAATCGGCTTGGTCGATCAGGCGACGATCTTCCAGTGTGGTGGTCATCACCCCAAACTCCAGCGTCTCCAATGGCAGCGAAACCGCCCGAGGTTGCAGTACCGTGCTCAGTGCCCGGCGAAGGGTGTCTTCCAAGGGCTTGAACGACGTGCGCAGCGCGGTGTGGTGATAGGCGGGATATTCCTGCGGCAGGCGGGTCTCGTCGGTGAAGGTGACGAACTCGCCACAGGCCTGGCTCATGCACAGGTACAGTTGCTCAGGGTGGGTCTGACCCTGCCTGGCCAGATGCTGGAAGCATGGCCACCAGCGGTTCATGGCCTGCAGCAGGTTGAAGTCGCGGATGTCCGCGATGCCGGATTGCCCTGAGGCACCAATACGGGCGGCGAGGTTGCGCGCCCGCTCGCGCAGAGAGTTGGTGATTTCCTCCAGGAAGCGTTGCAGCGCGGGTACGGCACGTACTGAAACGCTGGTGGGATAGAAGCCCTCATCCAGTTGTAGACTCCCATCCGGGCGGCGTTCCAATATGCGTGCCAGAGCCAGCCGTGTGTAAGCGCTACTATCGTCAGTCTTGCGTTTGAGCTGCAGGTTTGGCACTGCCAGGTCAACCTGCACCAGGTCGCCGTCGGCGCTGTGCGTGTCCTTGATTTCCTCTGCCTGTGCGCGGTAGCGGAAGTTGGCGGCATTGTCGGGCCAGCTCACCTCGCGGCCACCTTCGGTACGCAGTGGCAGGCACAGAAAGATCTCGCTGTCTTTGGCGCCGTCGTCCTCGATTTCCAACGGTGGAGGTGGCGGCAGGTCAGCAGGGATATCGAACACCGTGCCGTCCGGCATGATGCCGCGCGCGCGGGTGATAGCGATCTTGCCCAGGCTCAGGTACTCGTCGTTCAACTGTAGTTCGCTGAAGCCATAGAAGGCAGCGTTCAGGGTGCAAAGGCGCTGATGCAACGCTGCTTCGGCGGCACGGGCAGCCTGCTGAAAATGCTGCGGTTTGACGAATAGGCCTTCAGGCCACAAGACGGGATTACGTGAACTCATGAGCGCTCCATGTCAGCGTGAGTAAGCGATAAGGGCAGGGTTAGAGGCGCCATCAGTCCTCCTCCTTGAGCAGAACCTGCGTGTCGTTGAGCAACACCGATAGAATGATCTGGTGGCCGCGGGGCGGAATGCGCAGCACCTGGCTCCAGGTAGCGTTTTCCTGGTTGCGGTAGTCGGCGATCACCGCGACGAAGCGCGTTTCGGGTTCGATGGGCACAAAAGGGATGAACTTGAACTGGCCGGGGCGCAGCAAGTAGTCATCATCGCGGATGTAGGTGCTTCGCAGCGCCTCGGCAGGGTCCTTGTCCAGCAGCTCATAAACACTGTTGCGCAGCAGTGAATCGTCGCGCAGTTGCAGAATCTTGATGGCCATGGGCGTGGCGACGGGCTCGGCAGCCAGGGTGGTGGTGCGCGGCAAGGTCAGGGCAACGGTCGGATCGTCGTAGCTGCCGGGGGCATTTTCCTCCAGGGGGGAGCGCGCAGGCTCCTCGCCGTCTTCCACTGGCATATCAACGGGCGACATCGCTGGAAAGTGTTCCTGAAGGTATTCGAACAAAGCCCCGACTTTTTCAGTCAGCACGTAGGGATCACCTGCGCTCAGGCTAACGGCATAGGGGTTGGGCTCGATGACGGGCTCCAACTCGGGCGCCATCACAACGCTGTTCGGATTGCCATTGAGTGTTGGGCTGGCATTGATGCTGAACGCCACTTGGGTAGGGTGATCCTTGGGCGCTCCGACGGGTATCGAGGGATCCATGACCACTTGGCCGATTTTGTTCAGGGAGTTGCAACCCGAAATCCCGAACAGTGCAATCAGCAGACCGGCCACTAATGAATGTCGCGTCATGGACGTTCTCCTGCAATCAGGTGTTCCAACGGGCTCTTTTGGGCTGCCCCTGTCACTGTGTCCAGTGCCGCCAAGGGATCGTTGCCGATACCTGGCGCGAAGGCCGAGCAGATGTCTGTGACAACGTGCTTGGCGCCTGAAGTGGGGCGCCAAGCGTTGGCTGGCGCTTCCAGTAGCCAGTGATCAAGGGTTCGCTGTTCAGGACTGAACAAGTCCTCCAGAGAACGTGCATCGGCCTGCGAAAGTTGAACCTGTAGTCGATAGGCGCCAATGCGCAGTTGGTCACCGTCCTGCAGTCGCCTGGGGGCGAGCGATCCCAAGCTGTCGTGGCTGTCGTTCAGGTAGGTACGCTGACTGCGGTCAATGACGCAGAAGCTGCCCTCCATCCAGCGAATCTCGCAGTGAACCGGCGCAACGGTCTGCTCACGATCGTTGATCCGCCAGGTGGCCCCGGCGCTGCCGAGGGTGCCGCCTGTGCAATCGAATCGATGTCGGGCAGTGACGTTGTGTTGCAACTGATCAAGGTTGGTGATGCTCAAGATCAATGTGCTCATGAGCGCCCCCGGAACCGCACGACGGGGCTGATCTGGCCGTGGCGGTCATCGACAAAGCTGGTCCAGCCCAGGTAGGCGCCCTGGCTACGGTGCAGGCAGAAGGGCGATAGCGCGTTCTGCTTCAGACGCAGCTCCAGGTCATAGGCCAGTCCGTCTCGCAACAGGAAATCGATCAGTGCACGTAAGCGATTGAAATTGAGGCCACTGGGCAACAAGTCACGCAACTGTTCCTGATCGAGTTCGCTGATCACGATGGTGAACTTGCTGCTGCGGGTTCGCGTGCGGCTGCCGACCATGAACGACCTGGCAAGCTCGCCGTTGCTGCGGCCAAGGCTTACCAGCTGCTTGGCCGTGGTGAGAACCGAGCGGGTTTCGAACTCTCGGATGTGCACCTGTTTCAAGTCGAAACAGTGGGCGATGATGCCGGCGACAGTGCCCGGCGCACGGCTGCGGCTGGCGATGACCCCGGCGAAACTGAGCAACCGGCTCCAAGGCAGCGGCGTGTCGCCGCGCAGTTGTTTGTCATTCAATCCGAGCAGGGCGAAAATGTACTGCGAGAAGCCATCGGTCGCGCCCGGCTGAAAGCGGATGTAATAGCGGTACTTGCGCCAGATGCGGTGCAACAGGCTGAGCAAGTAGTGATTGAAGAAGTCGAAGAACGCCGGTCGTATACCAATGCCGTGGGCATGCTCGTACGACACTTCTTCCAGGTAATAGGTTGGCAAGGGCGAGTCAGTGCCGTGCAGGCCCATGAAGGTGGTGCACACGTGATAGCGGTCCTCCGCTTCACGCATGCGTTCGGCCTTGTACACGTCGGACACAGGAAAGGTCAGCCGCGGGTCGCTGGCAAGCCGCACGCGCCGTCGGATGGCGGGGTCGGGCCAACGCGGTTCCAGGTCATCCCCGTGCAAGCCGTGCAGGCGCTCCAGCAATTGATAGAAGTTGTACTGGTGCGCCTCGGCGAGCAGCTTGTCGGCTAGATCAGCGGTTGTTTGCCGGTCTGGATTGGCCATGTGTAGTGCTCGTTGTTGGTGGTGTTGATCACTTCCAGTTGGTGGAAGGAATTGATGCTGGCGTACAGGGCGAAGAAGTGGGCCAGCACGCAACCGAACAGATACAGGTCGCCTTCGCAGAGGAATGCGCTTTGGTCCAGCTTCAGCCGCGTGCGCAGGCCGCGAATGGGCTGCCCCTTGATCAGCCAATCGAGGGGTTCTGTTTGAACATGCCGGATGCCGTCGAGGCGCTTGCGGGTGATACGGGTTTGCTGGATGTCATGCAGGGCGGCGAAGTCATAGGCATTGATGACCGCTTTAAGCGGCTCGGCAGAGAGCAGCGACAGGTAGTTCAACGACATGTTGGAGATCAGGGCCCACTGCAACTGGCCGTCCAGTACCGGCCGATAGGGGCGGGTTGGAGCACAGATGTTGGTGTAGGTAGCCAGGGGCGGCGTGACCTCGGAAATCACATTGATGTCATCGATAGCCAACGCCCGCGGCAGGTCGCGGTTGGTGCAGGTCAGGTCGATGGAGGCAGTTTCCAGCTCGCCGATGTAGGCGTTGGCGTCTGCGCGGACAAATGCGATGCGGTGGGTGACGCTATCGTCGCGCAGGGATTCTTCAAGCGTGTAGCGGTAGTACAGCGCTGTGCGCCCTTGCACATGCTCGATCTCATGGGCGAACGACTCGAAGGGTCGGAAGGTTCGCAGGTGTTCACCGGTACTGCCATCTGTTGTCGTGCGGGTGCTGATGACCTGATCGACACTGAAGATTTCATAGGCGTGTCGCGCCTCACCTCGGGGAGTGAGCTCAGCCTGGCCGGACTGGTTGGACAGGTCGATAGGCTCGGCGCTGTGACTGAACAGGTTCACCGCAGGGGTGCAGAACAGGCTGAAGTCTGCTCTGCCGACACGTAGCGAATCAGGTAACTGTCGGGTGAAGTGAAATTCGAGGCTGACCTGCTGAGTCGTCTGATCGGGCCAGACTTTCTTCAGCCCGGCTACGCTGAAGAAGTGGAAACGCTCGGGAAATATGAAGTATTCCTGCAGAATCCGGTAGCCGTCGAAGACATTCTGTGGGTAAGGCAGCAAGGCTTCAACCGGGCTGAAGCCTGGGAGGACGATGCTGCTGGCCGTCAGCCGGCGGACCTCGCCATTCACCGTCACTTCGACATGTTTGAGGTATTGCGCAATCCACAGATAAAGGGTGCGGGCAGTTTGAGTATCACCGCTCAAATGAAAATCGAGACTGGCACAGCCCAAGGTGTTCAATGGCCGCTCGACCAAGGTTCTCAGGTCGAGCCGAACCACTGAACTGTCGAGTGTCTGGGTAGCACTCACTGCGTCGATCTCGAACGGATGGATGTCCACCGCCGTGCAGGTCCGAAACTCGCAGGGCACACCATCCACAGGGTTGGAGAACAACCGCGAGCCCTTGGGAATGCGCTGCGACTGGCTGAGCGCTTGCTTGCGCGGGGTGAACTGGATGATCGTGGCGCTCGGCAGAGGCCGCAGGTAATTGGGCCACAGCAGCTGCAGCATCGGGTGCGTCAGCTCCGGCAGGTCGTCCTCCAGCTTCAACCGCAGCTTAGCCGTTAGGAAGGCAAAGGCTTCCATCAGGCGTTGGACATCCGGGTCGCTACCACCCTTGCCGAGCAGCCGGGCAAGTTGTGGGTTGTCCTGAGCGAAGTCGTTCCCCAGTTCATGGAGATAACGCAACTCTTCGCTGAATCGATCCTTTAGTGACATGGGTCACCTCACGCGGGTGTGGCGGTTATGGCCGTTGACCAGCAGCTCCAGTTGCAGCTGCTCCGTGTGGTTGTTGACCTGCACGTGGCAGTCCAGCCTGAAATGCAGCTCCAACGGGGCATGACAATCGGGCACTGCCTTGAGCGTTCGCACGTGGACACGTGGCTCAAAGCGCTGAATGGTGCGGCGGATGTCTGCGCTCACTTGCTTCAGGAGGTCGCCACTGCTTACGTCGCGCCCGTTGAAGTCGCGCAGGCCCAGCTCAGGGCTGCTCTGTGAGCAACCCTGGCGAGCGTTGAGCAGCGTTTCGAGGTGGCGCTTGATGGCGGCGAACTTCTGGGTAGCGTTCTCTTGCCCGGACGGCACCCGGCTTGCGAACTGGTTCGTCACCAAACCATCGAAAAAGCCACTCATTGGGTATCAAGCCGACCAACCAGGGAGATTTCGAAATTCGCTCCCATGTACTTGAAGTGCGGGCGCACGGCGAGCGACACCTGGTACCAGCCCGGATCACCTGCGACGTCGGAAACCTCGACATTTGCAGCACGCAGCGGGCGACGGCTGCGCACATCTGCAGTCGGGTTCTCCTGGTCGGCGACGTATTGCTTGATCCATTTGTTGAGTTCGGATTCAAGGTCCCGTCGCTCCTTCCAGCTGCCGATCTGCTCGCGCTGCAACACCTTGATGTAGTGGGCCAGGCGATTGACGATGAACAGGTAGGGCAGTTGGGTGCCGAGCTTGTAGTTGGTCTGTGCTTGCAGGCCTTCGGGTGTCTTGGGGAAATTTTTCGGCTTCTGCACCGAGTTGGCTGAGAAGAACGCGGCGTTGTCGCTGTCCTTGCGCATGGTCAGGGCGATAAAGCCCTCTTCGGCCAGCTCGAATTCCTTGCGGTCGGAAATCAGTACTTCGGTAGGAATCTTGGCCTGCAGCTGACCCAGCGATTCGTACAGGTGCACCGGCAGGCCTTCGACGGCACCACCCGATTGCGGGCCGATGATGTTGGGGCACCAGCGGTAGCGGGCAAAGCTGTCGTTGATGCAGCTGGCCAGCAGGAAGGCTGAGCTGCCCCACAGGTAATTATCGTGCCGCCCGTCGATCTCCTCGCGGTAGTGATAGCTCTTGGCAGGATTGTCTTGCGGATGATAGGCAGAGCGGAGCATGAAGCGCGGTCCGGTCAGCCCAACATGGCGGGCATCCTCACTTTCACGAAACGCGCGCCACTTGGCATGCCGTGGGCCGGCGAAGATGTCCTTGATCTCCTTCAGGTTGGGCAGCTCTTCAAAGCTGCTGAGGTTGAAGAACTCAGGGGAGGGTGCGGCGAGGAATGGGGCATGCGACATGGCACCGACAGAGGCCATGTAGCTCAATAGTTTGATATCGGGGGAAGAGGGGCCGAAGCTGTAATTGCCGACCATGGCCGCAACTGGCTCGCCACCAAACTGGCCGTAACCTGCGGTGTAAACGTGTTTATACATTCCGCTGCACGTGATATCGGCCGCGTTCTCGAAGTCATCAAGCAAGTCTTCCTTGCTGACATGCAGCACTTCAAGCTTGATGTTCTCGCGAAAGTCCGTACGGTCGACCAGAAGTTTGAGGCTGCGCCAGGCTGACTCAAGTTGCTGGAACTCAGGCTGATGCAGAATGGCATCCATCTGTTTGCTGAGGACTCGATCCAGCTCAGCAATCATTTGATCGACGCGATGTTTGTTGATCAGTTGATCTGGGTCATGGCTTTTAAGGATTTCGGCAATAAAGGCAGATACACCTTGGCGAGCGACTTGATAGCCCTCTTGAGTGGGCACCAACCTGGTTTCTGCCATGATCTGATCGAGCAGGGTGGCGTTGCTCAGTATCTCCGTTGTCGATTCAACCGTGACGGTCGTGTTGTTTTGCTTTGGCATGGGACGCTCCGTTGTCTCAGTCTTCTTTCGGCGCTTCGAGCACGAGGTTCAGTTCTTGGGCCAGTTGTTTGCGCGCTTGCTCGTCATTCAGCAGATGCTGCAGTTGCTTGCGGAACGTGGGCACGTTGCCCAAGGGGCCTTTAAGGGCGACCAATGCTTCGCGAAGCTCCAGCAGCTTGTTCAGCTCCGGTACTTGGCGGGCGATGCTGTCTGGCCCGAAATCGTTGATGGCCTTGAACTGCAGGTTGACCGCCAGCTCCGCGTCCGGGGCTGTGTTGAGCGCAGAGGGTACGGACATAGCCAGGCTGACACCGGCATCGTTCAACACATTGTTGAAGGTGTGTTTATCGATGCGCATCACCGAACGGTCTTCCAGGGCACGGGTGTCTTCCAGCCCGAAATCACCAAGCACCAGCATCTTATGCGGTAGCTCTACTTCGGCCTGTTCATCGCCCGTGGCGGGTACGTACTTGATGTTGATACGTTCTTTAGGTGCAACCGATCCCATGGTTTTCGCCATCGCAGAAACTCTCCTTGGTATGTAGGAATTTTCCGTGGAAGTTCTTTAAGTGTGTCTTAAGTGACTTGTAGGAAATTTCACTGATATTGACGTTTCGTTTAAACAAATCTGACTGGTTTTTATAAACAAGCTGGGTCGGACTTCATGAGTCCTTTAAAAACCATGCGCTCGGTGGTAGCGCTTGGTCGAGCACGAAAATGTTAAAAAATATTTGTTTGTATCACCTGTTTTTTATGGGCTAGGCTCTTGTCAGTTTTGGGCGCTCAAAGTAATCGGAGTTCTTGCGCTCGTCGGATAAATGGGGCGTGCGTGTTATTGAGAGAGAATTTTCTTGCGATGACTGGTAAAAAAGCTTATGGGCTAAGTCTAGTGCTGGTATTGAACTTTCTATCGATGCCTGCGTATTCCTATCAGGATTGTCGGCACATCGTTTCTAATCTGGAGCGTTTGGCATGTTTCGATAGATCAGCCGGAACTCCTGCTCATCTTGTGCCTGTGCAATGGTCCGCACCGGAGCAGGACTCGACTACGTTGCGTCGTGTGTTGACCAATGAGGCGGGGCGGTCGCCAGAGGACCTGATGTTTCGCCTCAGGGCTGAAGATGATGGGCTGATGATATCGGCGCCTGCGATTGCTTCGGCCGCACAGCATTCCTATCTGGTGATCAGCTGTTTGCAAAACATTTCCAGGCTGCAATTGGTTGCCGCACAACCCATCGATACCGGTCGCGTGATCGTGCAATTGAAGGGGGAACGTGGCTCAACTGCTCCTACCCCTTGGCAGGTGATGGAGAACGGTCAGGTGCTTGACGCCGGCAGGGGCTTGCCGGGCATCGAGCAGATCAAAAAACTGATAAAGGCCCATCGTATTCACGTCGAGAGTGACAACCCGGCCGTTCACGGTCTGGTCTTTGACGCTCAGGGGCTGGACCCACTCATCGATGAGGCGCGCAAAGCATGTCGCTGGTAGCAGAAGTCAACCCGCAGGAAACTGCACGGTTGCTTGCTCCCATCGACGCTCAGAGTCCTGCCGGGTTGTTCGATGTAGAGGACGAAACCTACCAGGCCATTGATCAGGAAATGGTCAAGCTGGGCGGGCTGCAGGAGCCCTCAATCGACTGGGCCTACATCGAGGAAGCGTCCCAGCAGTATCTGGGCCAGCAGTGCAAGCATTTGCGCATCGCCGCGCATCTGAGTGCCGCCTGGCTGCGCAGCCGATGCTGGGAGCGTTGGGTTTTTACCCTGGAGATGCTCGCTGGCCTAATCGAACAGTATTGGGAAAGCTCGTATCCGAAACCTGGTCCTAAAGGCTTTCTGGGTAAACGCAAGTTGGTTGCGCTGATACTCAATCGTTTGACCGAAGCGCTGCCACGGCTGGACCGATTCACGTACACCCCCGCTCATGCGGTGTCGGCGCAGGATGCCTTGCAACGGTTGCAACGGCAGCAAGCTGCAGCGCAATTGGATGAAGCGTTTTTGGGTGAACTTGAGCGCCTGCTTGCTAAATACACAGGGCTTGCCAACGGTGTGGGCGAGCCGACTACAACCTCATCCTTAGCCACGGCCTCTTCGGCGAGCAAGCCTGCGCCGCTGGCTGAGGTCATCGCTACACCAATGCCCCGCGTATCGCTGGGCAACGAGCGTGAATCACGCCAGGCCGTGCTGACCATGGCCGAACTGATCAATCAGCAGGACCCTTACGACCCGACGGGCTACCAGCTACGTCGATTCGGCTTGTGGGCCCACATCCAGGCAGCACCTCAAACCAAGCAAGGCAACCGCACAGAGCTGATGGCCGTGCCACAGGATATCGCCGGGGATTATGAAGAGGCCATTGCAGGCACCGGGATTGACGCGGCATTGCTCCTGCGTATCGAAAAGAGTGTAACCGCTTGCCCTTACTGGATACGCGGCAGCTTCCTGGCGGCAACCGCTGCCAGCCGGCTGGCAATGGGCGAAGTGGCAGAGGCCATTCGCGCCGCGACCGCGCGGTTCGTGCAACGCATGCCGGCATTGCAGCAACTGTGCTTCAGCGACGGCAAGGTGTTTGTCGATGATCAATGCCTGGCATGGCTCAAGGGGGCACATGGCGCATCTGGCCAACAAGCGGCCGACTATGAGTTTGCCAGCCTGCGTGAAGAATTGGTAAGCCAGCTGGAAGCAGGCGGCGTGGAACCCGTCTTGCTCAGGCTACAGGGGATGCAGGCGGATCTCCACGCGCCCCGTGAGCGTTGCCATACCACTGTCATCGCCGCAGACCTGTTGGCCGCTCGGGGCGTGTCTTGGCTGGCGCGGGACTTGTGCGCAGGTGTAGCTAGAACGATGCAGGAAACCACCGCCAGTGCCTGGGAGCCAGAGGTATTTCAACGTCTTCAGCAGTATGCGGTACCGCAGATAGAGGCTGATCGGAACAAGGAACGGGAGTCACGATGAATCAACTATGGAAGCACCTCAAACGTTGGGGCTTGCCCCTGGTGACTCGTATTGGTCTGGCCATGCCGCTGCTGCTCGGGCTGGGTGCTGCATTGATACTGGTGGCCATCTGGTGGCTCGGCCCGCAATGGACGTGGCGTGAACAGCAGCCGTTGGCAAGCATGGCCCATCGAGGGCTGGCCAGTCTGGTACTCGTGGTGGTGTCGCTACTGTGTTGGCTCGTGGTGTTGCGCAAGCGCAATCGCCGTCTGCAGGCAGAGCGCAATCAGGCCGCAGCCGTCGAGCTGGACCGGGTATTGCCGTACGTTCAAGCGCAAGAGCAGGCGTTGGACCAGGGGCTTTCGCTGTTTTTGCATAACGCTGGCGGCCGACGCGCATTGTACCGATTGCCCTGGTATCTGGTGGTGGGTGATCAGCGTGCTGGTAAGACCAGCTTCATTGACCGTACCGAACAAGATTTCTCGCTGACTCGCATCGACAAGGCACAGAAGCGCGGCCGACAGGCGCAAGCGCTGGCGTACCCGATTGGTTGGTGGGTCAGCAACGACGCGGTGATCATCGATCCACCAGGCGCCTTCATCCGCCAAGATTCGTGCTCAATGCCGCCAGCCGAGGAAGCAGACGCACCGGACGTACCACCCGCTACACCGGCCAGGTTGTGGCAGCACTTACTGGGTTGGCTGGTGCGCAACCGCAGTCGGCGAGCCCTTAACGGCTTGGTATTGGTGATCGACTTGCCTGCGTTAGTGCACGGCACGTCCGAACAACGCGTTGCATTGGCGCATGTGTTGCGCACGCGGCTGTACGAGGTGAGCAGTCAGTTGGGCTCGCGATTGCCGCTTTATGTGGTTCTGAGCAAGTTCGATCTGCTGGATGGTTTTGACCAGCTTTACGCCGGACTTCCCGCCGCTTCGCGGGAAAAGATGCTGGGCTTCACGTTCAAACTGGATGCGATCGGTACGTTTGACGCTTGGCTAGACGAATATGGTGAACAGTACGGTCAGATGATCAGCGAGTTGTTCGAACAGATGGTAGAACGACTGGATGCACTGGACGGTGCGCTGCTGCGAGCCCGCTTGTTCTCATTGCATGCCCAGTTGATCGGTTTGCGCCCAATACTATTGGGCTTCCTCAAAGAAACACTTGCCAGCGACCGCTACACAACGCCTGCTTTGGTGCGTGGCGTGTATTGGTCTTCGGTGGTGCAGCAGGGCGACATGCTCAACGCCTTTGTTCGGGAGGCGGCACAGCCCTACAAGACGAAGCTCCCACTGCTTGAAGGCAAGGCGCAGGGCAAGGCTCTGGTCTATTTCATCCAGCACGCGTTTAGGCGCGTCATCTATCCGGAATCTGGACTCGCTGGGGACAACATCAAAGTGGCGCGCAACAAGCGCCAGCTGCTCTGGATAGGCTCTGGTGTAGGCGTCCTGGCTTTGTGGGTTGGCATCGCCAGTTGGCAACGCTACTTCGATATCAATGGCGCCAAGGCCGCCAACGTGCTCGCCAAGAGCAGGGAATACAGTCATCACGAAATCGACCAGCGACTGGACCCGACCGGGCGCAACCTATTGGAGCCACTGGACCAGATCCGCGACGCGGTGGCTGTGTTTGGCGACTATCGTGCAGCGTGGCCGGGTGTAGCTGATTTAGGTCTGTATCAAGGACGTGCCATCGGTCCACGCGTGGATGAGGCTTACCTTAGCCTGCTATCCAAGCGTTTCTTGCCAGCCTTGGCCAGTGGGGTAATCGATGCCATGGCCGCGGCACAGCCTGGCAGTGAGCAACAAATGGCTGCCCTCAGGGTTTACCGGATGCTGGAGGACCGCCAGAACCGACGGCCCGACTGGGTCGAGGACTGGATGGCTCGCCAGTGGCAGCAAAAATTCCCAGGCCAAGGGCAATTGCAACGCGACCTGATGCGGCACTTGAAGTATGCACTGGCCTATGCCGATGCCGATCTGCCCCAGTATCGTCAGCGCATCGCCGAGGTGCAGCAGAGTTTGCGCAGGGTCCCGCTTGCCGAGCGGGTCTATGCGGGCCTCAAACAGCAGGCTGAGGAACAGTTGCACACCGGCCTGGACCTGCGTAATCAGGTGGGGCCGGCCTTTGATGTGGTGTATCAGTCAGCTGGCAGTTCCAGGAAAGGCGATGATGTCGTGCTGGCACCGATGCTCACCGCTAAAGGTTTCAAGGAGTACTTCGAACCGCGCAGCCAGCGGTTTGCTGACATGGCGATGATCGACCAGTGGGCGCTGGGTGAGCGCGGCCAGCTCGATTACTCTGACGCTGATCGTGAGGCGTTGAGCGAGCGGCTGCGCAATTTGTACAGCGCGGATTTCATCGACAGTTGGCGGCGCGCCTTGAACGCAATTTCGGTGACTGACTTCCGCGATCTGGACCATGGGGTGGCAATTCTGCAGCAATTCACCGGGCCAGCGGCACCCCTGCATCGGTTGCTGGATACCGTAAAGGACAACACTTTGCTGTCACCAGCCGTGGGCGTTGAGACACTTGAAGATGCTGAAGCGCTAGCACCGCCAGCCAGCACGCCCGAGCAACAACAGGCCTGGGCCATCCAGCGCGCATTTGTTGGGCTGAGCGCCATGCTGCGAGCAACCGGTGAGAAGCCCAGCTACTACGACGAAACCCTTGGAGCCATTACCGCCGTTCATGATTACGCCAAGGCGGTGCAGGACAGCCCCGATAGAGGCAAAGCTGCACTCCAGGCTGTGCATCAACGCTTCTCGATGACGGGTCAGGATCCAATTGGTACCTTGCAGCGAGTCTCTACCGGCTTGCCAGAGCCGATCAACCACCAGGTCAGGAAATTGGCCGATCAAACGGCACAAGTGCTCAACGTCGAAGCCCTGCGCGAGCTGGAGCGGCGTTGGGATGCCGAGGTGTACAGCTTCTTCCAGCAGCGCCTGGCAGGGCGGTATCCCTTCGTAGTGAGAGCACCTGACGCCTCCCTGGACGACTTTGAGGCGTTCTTCGGGCCGAAGGGGCGGCTGCAGCAGTTCAACGACCAGTACCTGAAGGTCTTTCTGAAGGACAACCTTGAAGCCCTGCAGGCCGGCCAGCAAGGGCGCTCGTTGATTCGCAGCGACGTGATCGAACAACTGGAGCAGGCAGATCGCATCCGCGAAACCTTCTTCGATCAGCGCGGCAACCTGAGCGTGCAGTTCAGCATCGAGCCGTTGGGGCTCAGTGCGAACCAGCGTACCAGCCTGCTGGACCTGGATGGCCAATTGATCGCCTACACCCATGGGCCGAGCCAGATCACCGGGATCGTCTGGCCCAATACTTTGGGGCAGCAGGTGCGCAGCACCCTTACCTTGCTGAGGCAGAACGGTAACAGCAGCAGCCTGGAGTACCGCGGGCCATGGTCGATGTTCCGCTTGCTCAGCCGCGGCTCACTCAATGGGCGGACGCCAACCAGCGTAGACCTGAGCTTCCGGACCGGTGATGGCGTGATGCGCTATCGACTGAATGCTGAAAAAGCCTTCAATCCCATCACCCAGCAACCGTTCAAAAGCTTCCGGTTGCCGCGAGGGTTGTTGCAACAGCCGCCCAAGGTGGCTCAGGTAGAGCAGGCGCATGGGCAGCCTTTATGAAAATCAGCCCTTGCGGTGTTCACTGTGAACGCAGGCCACTTAACGCTCTACCGGCCAGATACCCAAAGGTCATCCCCGGGCCAAGGGTAATACCACCACTCGGGTAATACCCGCCCATCACGCTGTGCATGTCGTTACCCACTGCAAACAGCCCGGGTATCAGCTGCCCCGCGTGGTCCAGCACCCGGGCCGAGGCGTCGGTGCCCAGGCCAGCGAAGGTGCCAAGGCTGCCTGGCAGCAGTTTAACCGCATAAAACGGCCCCTTCAGCAACGGCCGAAGCGACGGGTTGGGTGCCTGCTGCGGTTCACCCTGGGCCCTGTTGTAGGCCGATGCGCCGCGCTGGAAGGTCGGGTCTTCACCCTGTGCCGCAGAGTGGTTGAAACCGTCCACAGTGCGCTGCAACTGCGCGGCATCGATCCCGCAGCGCTTCGCCAACTGTGCCAGCGTAGCGCCGCTGTGCAGGTAGCCACAGCGTTGGTAAAAGCGGATGGAGAAGGGAAACGGCTTGGCCCAGCCGATGCCGTAGCGGCGTTGCGCGGCGTGGTCGCAGATCAGCCAGGCTTCAGGTGGCTCGCCTTGCGGCGTGGCAGCGAACAGTGCGTTCATGAAGTCATGGTAGCAATCGGCTTCGTTGACGAAGCGCCGGCCATCGCGGCGCACGGCGATGAAGCCGGGTTTGGCGCGGTCGATCAGGTGCGGGAAATGGCCGAAGGTACCATCTTTGCGTGGTACCCGCGAAACCGGTGCCCAGGCACCGGATTGCGCCAGCTTGGTACTTACCAGGCCACCGGCCTGTTCACCCAGGCGCAGGCCGTCGCCGCTGTTTTCTTTGGGCGCTGCAGAGTAATGCCGGGTGCCATCCGGCGCATGAGCCATCAATTGAGCGATGCGCTTGCGGTCGTGCGGGAAGCCGCCACAGGCCAGCACCACACCCCGGCGTGCGTGAATCGCCTGGCCATCGGCAAACAGCGCGCCGCTGACCCGGCCTTCCCCCAACAGGCGGCTGGCCGGCTTGTCGGTCAGCAGCGTCACACCCAGGTCCAGGGCGCTGCGCAGCAGGCGTGCCACCAGTGCGTTGCCGTTGACCAGTTGCTGGCCGCGTCGGTGCAGCAGCAGGTCGCGCCCGTGGCGCAGCAGGCGTTTACCTACATGCAACGCTGCCTTGGGCGATTGTGTGGCATTGAAAAAGGCGGCCATGTCGGCGCCGCCGGCAATGCCCATGCCGGCCAGGCTGACGATGTCCAGCGGCGGGCGCAGCTTGTGCAGCCAAGGCCCCAGCAGGCGGCCGTCGTAGGGCAGTGCGCACAGCGAACGGCCGCCGTTTGCGCTGCCGTCACCTTCGCGCATGTCAGGTATGCGGCTACCGGATTGAAACTGTACAGCGGTGTGCTGTTGGAAAAACGCCACCATTTCGGGGCCGTGGCGCAGGAATGCACGCTGGCGTGGGTCCAGCTCGTGCGTATGGGTTTGCGCACGCAGGTAGCGTTCTGGGGCATCGTCGTTTTCGACGATGCCTTCGGCAACGGCCAGCGGGTTGCGCGGAACCCACAGCCAGCCCCCCGACCAGGCGCTGGTGCCGCCCAGCTGGCTGGCTTTTTCCGCAACGATCACGTGCAGGCCGTGATGCGCGGCGGTAACGGCGGCCGCCAGGCCAGAGGCACCGGAACCGATGACGAGTACGTCGCATTCGAGGGGTTGCATGCAAGGGTTCCGCTCAGGCGTTGGTAGGAGATGGCTTACGGTTTACTGCAGCGGCGAAAAGCCGGTGGGCCGCATCAGCCGCGATTGCAGGCGTACTACTGCCGCCAGTTCGCGGTTGCGCCGGGAGAATTCCGCCCAGCGCGGGTCGGCTGCCATCGCGGCGCGGCGGGCGATGCGCTCGTCGAGGCTGGCATAGCCCCAGATGTGCACCACTTGGTTGACGTCGCCGAACTCGCTGGTGAAAAAGCCCACCAGGTTACCCAGGTGCTCGCTTTGCACTTCCAGCGCATGGCTTTGGTACAGGGCCAGCCAGTCGGCCATTTTCAGTGGGTCGAGGGTGTAGGTTCTCAGTTCGTAGTACATGCCGGGGTCTCCGTTTGGGTGGCCGGCGCCTGCAGGCGCGCGGTGATGTGGTTGGCAGCGAGCCAGCCGAAGGTTAGGGCGGGGCCCAGGGTGATGCCGGGGCCGGGGTAGGTGCCTTTCATCAGTGAGTTCATGTCGTTGCCGACCGCATAAAGGCCGGCAATTGGCTGGCCGTCGCGGTTCAGCACGTTGGCCTGGGCGTCGGTCACCAGGCCGCAGGCCGAACCGAGGTCGCCGGTGTGGATACGGATGGCGTAGTACGGCCCGCTGGCAAGCGGCGCCAGGCATGGGTTGGGGGTGTGCTGCGGGTCGCCCATGTAGCGGTTGTAGCTGTTGCCGCCTTTGCCGAACGCGCGGTCGATGCCGTTGCAGGCGTCGGCGTTGAATTGCTCCAGGGTGTGCACGAATACCTGCGGGTCGACTCCGATGGCCTTGGCCAAGGCTTGCGGTGTTGCCGCCTGATACAGGTAACCGGCGTCGATCAGCGCCTGGTTGTTCACCGGTTTTGGCCGCGCCAGGCCCAGGCCATAGCGGTTCATGGCCTCGGCGTCGCAGACCAGCCAGCAGCTGGAAAGGCCGTTGGCGAACATGGTCTGCACGAAGTGGTGGTAGGAGTCGGATTCGTTCACAAAGCGCCGCCCGGCCGGGTTCACCGCGATCACGCCGGGTTTGGCGCGGTCTGTAACCAGATGCGGGAAGCGCTCACGCTCGCCACTGGCGTGGCGCAGTTCGGAAACCGGCGCCCAGAAGAAGTTGGCCGCCAGGCCCTCGCCCTGCGCTGCCGAAACAGCCCGGCCAAGGCGCAGGGCAGCGCCGTCGTTGGCAGCGGGTGACATGGTCAGGTGCGGTGCTTGCTGGGCTGGCCGGTAGCCAGCGGCGAGTGCGCCCGCCGCGAACCCGCCCATGGCGCACACCACACCGCCGCGGCACAGTACCCGTTCGCGGCGCCCCTCGTGCTGTACCACCACGCCCGTGACCGCGCCCTGTTCAACGATCAGTTCCAGGGCCTCGCTGCGCAACCACAGCTGTGTGCCATGGGCAAAGGCGCTGGTGGCCAGGCGGGCGATCAGTGCGTTGCCGGTAGTCAACCGGGTGCCACGCGGGTGCTGCAGGCGGTCCCGTGCGTAACGTGCCATCAGTTTAAGGCAATGCCACAACGACCTGGGCGAGCGGCGAATGCTGAGGAAATGCTGGATATCCACGCGGTTGACCATCATGCCGCCGAACAACAGCATGCCGGGCGGTGGCATTTGCAGGTCCTTGAAGCGTGGGCCGAGGTGCTTGCCGTCGTACTCGACCATTTCCAGCGCCCGACCAAACTGGGTGGCGCCAGGGGCATCGGGGTAATAATCCGGGGAGTGCGGTCGAAGGGCGTAGCGCAGCTCGGTGTGCTGTTCCAGCCAACGCAGTGCCTGGTGGCCATGTTCGATGAAGGCGTCCGCGAGGGCAGGGTCGTAGCCGTCGCCGATCACATGTTTGAGGTAGGTGCGCATGGCCGCGGGTGAATCCTTGGCCCCCGCGGCGCGGGCTTGATCGGTACCGTACAGCCACACCGCGCCGCCGGATATCGCCGAGGTGCCGCCAAAACGTTCGGCCTTTTCCACTACCAGCACCTTCAGCCCGCGGCGAGCCGCCGTGGCGGCGGCGGCAAAACCACCGGCGCCGCTGCCCAATACCACCAGGTCAAAGCTGTGTTGTATGTGTTCAAGAGTCGCCATGGCCTCAGATCTCCTGCGGCGTCACGCCCATGAAGGCGCCAAGGTGGCCGAGTTGGGCGAAGGCCATTTCCGGGCCGGTCTGGGTCGCGCAGCCTACTTGCCGGGCGCGGTTCAGCAGCGGGGTGATTTCGGGCGAAGTGACCACGTCGGCGACCAGGGTGTCTGGCTGCAACGTGGCCAGCAGGGCAGCGGACAACGGCAGTTCTGCGCCTGTGCCCATGCCGACCGGGGAGGCGTTGGCCACCAGGTCGAAGTCTTCCAGCCCACTGAACTGCGTGCTGACCGAAAGCCCCGGGAAGGCATTGCCGAGTAGTTCGCACACAGCGCCCATGCGCGCTGTGCTGGGGTCGCTGAGGGTAATGCTGACGATACCTGCCTCGCCCAATGCGTAGCTGATGGCACTGCCAACCCCGCCGCAACCGATCACCAGCGCCCGTTTACCCGCCGGGTCAAAGCCATGCTTGCGCGCAGCACCGAGGAAGCCGGCGCCGTCTACGTTGTCACCCAGCAGGCGCCCGTCGCGCTCGCGGCGTATCACATTGACCGAACCCAAGGCAGCCGCACGTTCGCTCAAACCATCCAGGCGGCTGGCCAGGGCCTGCTTGTACGGCACGGTGACCACGCACCCGCGCAGGTTCTGCCAGCCGCGCAGGCTGTCGGCAAAGCTGCCCAGCGCGGCTTCGTGCAGGTCGATGGGCAGCATGGCGACGTTGCAGTTGTTGTTGGCGAACCAGGTGTTGAAGTTCTCGGGGGACTTCACCTGGGCAATGGGCGAACCGACGATGGCAACCAGTTCAGTGGAACCACGAATCATGCTGACCTCCTTATTGATGTTGTTGTGAAGGCAAGCGTGATGCAGAGGTGGAAGAGCAACAATGCGTTGATCGGGCTTTTGATGCGATAATCGCAACCATGATCCGGTTATCGCAGTAATCGGCTGTTTTTTTCCACTTGCGAGTCGTAAAGATGAACACGCCCGCCATCCACCCCCGCGATTTGATCGCCGGCTTGCAGAAAGGCCTGGCCCTGATGCAATTGTTCAGCGCTGAGCAACCGCGCCTGAGCGTGCCGCAGGCGGCCAGGTTGTCTGGCCTTACGCCGAGTGCCGCACGGCGTTTTTTGCTGACTTTGGTGCACGAGGGCTTTGCCGAAACTGACAGCCGCGAGTACTGGCTGACGCCCAAGGCTTTACGTATTGGCCAGGCGTACGTGGACTCGGCGCAGCTGCCGCGCATGCTACGGCCGATTGTCGAGCAGGTTGCGCGCCAGACCCAGGAGCATGTGTCGGTGGGTACCCGCGATGGTGACGAGATCATCCACCTGGTGCGCAGCCGCTACAGCCATGTGGCGTCGTTGTCGATCAGGCCCGGTTCGCGGGTGCCAATGTATTGCACGGCCGGCGGGCGGATCTGGCTGGCCTGGCTGGGTGAGGGGGAGCGAGGTGAGTACTTTGCACGCAACCCGTTGCGGGTGTTGACGCCCTACACGCTCACAGACCGGGCACAGCTGGAGGCGGAATTGCACCGGGTGAAGGGGCAGGGCTTCTGTATTGTTGACCAGGAATATGAAGTCGGTATGCGGGTGCTGGGTGTACCGTTGCTGGACCGTGCCGGGCAGTTGAAAGCGACGCTGACCATCACGACTCATGCCTCGCGGTTGAGTGTTGATGAAATCCGCATGCGTTATTTGCCGCCACTGTACGAGGCGCAGGCGCTGTTGCGGCCAGTGCTGGATTGAGGCGCCATGCAGGCGGGGTGACGGTGCCCGCTGGCCGGCACCTGGGGCGCCGGCAGCGGGCCAGGGGGCCTCGGCCTATCGCTCGATCTGGCGATTCCAGCGGGCGTTCCATTCCGGGCGCTGGGTGTTGACCTGGTCCCAGTCGATGGTCACGGCAGTTTGCAGGTAGGTCTGCATGGCTTCGACCTGGCCACGGGTCTTGTCGCTGGTCGGCGTGTTGGGGTTGGACGGGATCTGGTCACCCAGTTCCAGTGCCGGTGCCTGCGCCTCAGGGCTGAGCAGGAACTCGGCAAGCTTTTGCGCCAGCTCCGGCTGGTCGTTGTTGGCGGTGACGCATTCGGCCTGGTTGAGCACTACGGCGCCTTCCTTGGGCGCGGCGTATTCCACCGGGATGCCCTTGAGCTTCAGCGCCGTCACCTGGGTAGGGGTGAGCGGGAACAACGCGGCCTCATCGGTTTGCACCATTTCCGAAAGCTTGGCCGAGTTTGGGATGTACTCCAGCACGTTCGGGCCAACGTTCTTCTTCCAGGCCGTGAAGCCCGGGTTGACGTCGGTATCGCTGCCACCGTGCAGGCGGTTGTACATGAGGAAACCGTGCAAGCCGAAGGTGGATGACGCCATCGACTGGAACACCACTTTGTCCTTGAAGCGCGGGTCGGCCAGGTCGTTCCAGGAGGTGGGTGTTGCCCAGCCTTTTTCCTTGAACAGGCGGCTGTTGTAGGCAAGCCCGGTCACACCCAGGCTGACGGCGGCAGCCTTGTCCTTGATCAGGGCCTTCTCCGGCAGCTGGGCCAGCGTCGGGTTGGGCTTGAGCGTGCTGCACAGGCCCATGCCGATGGCGCGGTACATGATGCCGTCATCCAGCACCATCACGTGGATCGACGGCTTGTTCGGCGTTGCCTGGACCTTGGCCAGGATGTCGGCCGAAGTGCCGGGAACGATCACCACTTTCACCCCGTTGGCCTTCTCGAACGAGGGCAGGATGTTGTCGCTGAACAGCCGCTCCATGGTGCCGCCGTTCATGCCCAGGTACAGCGTGGGTTGCGCCATGGCGGGCAGGCAGGCGAACAGGCCAGGTACGGTGCAGAACAGGGCGAGCAAACGTTGCTTGTGCGTCATGACAGGTTTTCCTTGTAGTGGTGGCTGGGCTGAAAACGGTTGATGGAAAAGGCCGCCAGGCTGATGGCCGGCGCGCCATGAAGGACGCATTGCGCCAGGGCTTCCCCGGCTGCCGGGCCAATCTGAAAACCGGCGCCGGCAAAGCCGAAGCCATGCAGCAGGCCGGGTTGGCGCAGGCTGGGGCCGATCACGGGTTCGTCATCGGGCAGGTAGCCTTCGGTGCCGCTCCAGGTGCGAATCGCCTGGGCGCCGGCCAATGCCGGGTACAGCTCGGTGGCATTACGCAGGATGTCGAGCACTGCGGCTTGCCCCGGGCGGGCGGTGGTCGGGGTCAGGGCAAAGCCACGCCCACCGCCCAGCACGCAGTTGCCGCGCGCCACCTGGCGGGCGTAGATACCGCCGCCTTCGACCCCGGTGCTGGCGGTCATGAACAGCGGCAGTGGCTCGGTGACCAGCATGGCCGGGTGGGCCGCCGTCAGCGGCACCGCTTCGCCGAAGTACTCGGCCAGTTGCGCCGACCAGGCACCGGCGCAGTTCAGCAACCAGGGCGCCCTGAAGCACTGGCCTGTGCTGGTGCGCACGGTGAAGCGCTGGCCGTCGTGGTCTACCTCCAGCACTTTGCATTGTTCGTGCAACTGGGCGCCGCTGTGCCGGGCCGCCTGGGCGAAGGCGGGTGACACCAGGCGCGGATTGGCATGGCCGTCCTCGGGGCAATATGACGCGCCGACGGCGATATCGCCCACCCAAGGGAAGCGCTGGCGCAGTTCGCGGTGCTCCAGCAGTTGCAGGCGCAGGTCAAAGGCCTGGGTCCGACGGGCATAAGCCTTCAAGGCGTCGAAGTCGGTTTGGCTGCGTGCCAGCTTCAGGTGGCCGCTGCGGGTGTACTCGCCGTCGATGCCGATCCACTCGCGCAACTGCCCCCAGATGGCATGGGCACGCATCGACAATGGCAGCTGGGCCAGCGAGCGGCCTTGGCGACGGACCCCGCCATAGTTCACCCCGCTGGAGTGCGAGCCGCAGAAGTCACGTTCAAGCAGCGCCACCTGTTTGCCACCGCGGGCCAGGGTCAATGCAGCGCTGCTGCCGACGATGCCACCGCCGACAACAATGGCGTCCACCTCGATCCACTTCATGGCTTGATCTCCAGGCCGAAGGGCAGGGGCTTGACCGGTGCCTGGCCACGAAGGCGCCCGACCTGGTCAATGGACCGACCGCTTTCGCAGGCAATCAGTTCGGCGGCGGCGGCCCCGCACACACGGCCCTGACAACGGCCCATGCCGACCCGGCACATGGCTTTGACCCGGTTGATTTCCCAGTGCCCGGCGCGCACGGTGGCGCGGATTTCGCCAGCGCTGACCTGTTCACAGCGGCACACGGTCAACGGGTCCGGGGCCTGCCGAGCCCATTGCTCGGGGAACGGAAAGGCCTGTTCCAGGCCCTGACGAAAGCGCTGCAGGGTAGCCAGGCGTTTTTCCAGCTGATGCTGGCGTTGCGGGTTGCCAGGTTTGCCGAGGTCGGCCAGCAGCGTCAAGGCGGCCAGTTCACCGGTCATTTCGGCGCCGTCGGCACCGAGGATGCCGGCGCCGTCGCCAGCCAGGTACACACCGGGGCTGCTGGCGCGGCCCTGGGCGTCACGTACCGGTAGCCAGGCGCGGTTGATGGTGTTCCAGGCAAACTGGCAGCCCAGCAGGTCCGCCAGTTGGGTTTCGCTGCGCAGGGCGTGGGCGAATGCCACGGCGTCGCACGGCAAGGTGTGTTGTTGGCCATTGCGCGACCAGCGTACGGCGCTGGCGCGTTGCTCGCCTTCGATGCCCAGCAGGGTCACCCCCTGATGCACCGGCACGCCTTTGCGGGTGAGCCAGGCGCGGTAGTACAGGCCCTTGGCAAAGGTGCCCGGCTGCAGCAACAGGCGCGGCAGGGCGCGTACCTGGGCGCTGAACGGCGAGGTGTCGAGCACTGCGCTGACAGTGGCGCCGGCCTTGGCGTACTGGTAGGCCACCAGGTACAACAGCGGCCCGGTGCCAGCCAGCACCACCCGCTCGCCGATGGCGCAGCCCTGAAACTTCAGCGCGATCTGCGCGGCGCCCAAGGTATACACCCCGGGCAAGGTCCAGCCGGGGATCGGCAACACGCGGTCGGTAGCGCCAGTGGCGACGATCACCCGGTCGAATGCCAGGCGGTCGGCCAACTGGCCCTGCTGCAAGGTGTCCAGTACTTGCTGCTCGGCATTCCACACCAAGGTTTCCGGCCGGTAGTCGATCTGCTCGCGCAGTTGTTCAAGGGTGTTGTGCAGGGCCCGGGCCTTGTCCGCCTCGAAGCCGTACAACGCTTTGGCCGAGCGGCGAAAGTTGGCCGGCTGCTGGCGGTAGATCTGCCCGCCGCCACGGCTGGCTTCGTCCAGCAGCACTGGGCGCACGCCATGGGCCACGAGGGTTTGCGCGGCGCGGATGCCGGCGGGGCCGGCACCAATGATGACGGTTGCGCTCATGGCTGGCGTCCCGGTTCGCGGGTGACACATTGGCCCGGTTCCAGAAAGGTCGAGCAGGCGCGCACCCGGCGGCCGTCCTGCAGGCGTACCCAGCAGTCCTGGCAGGCGCCCATCAGGCAGAAACCGGCGCGCGGTTCGGCGCTGAAGTCACTGCCACGCAGGTGGGTGGCGTTGGTCAGGATGGCGGTCAGCAGAGTGTCGCCGTTCATGCCTTGAGCCGGTTGGCCGTCCAGCAGGAAGGGCAGCGGCTCGCGGTCGTGTTCGGCCACGCGCTTGAACAGCGGCATAGGGGCATTCCTTGTCATTGCTTGCCCACCAGTACGCGGTCCAGGCCATACACGCGGTCCAGGGCGATCATGGTCAGGGCGGTGACGGCAATCACCAGCGCCGAGACGGCGGCCATCATCGGGTCGATGGACTCGGTGGCGTATACGTACATGCGCACCGGCAGGGTCTGGGTGGCAGGCGAGGTGACGAAGATCGACAGGGTCACTTCGTCGAAGCTGTTGATGAACGCCAGCAGCCAGCCACCGGCCACGCCGGGCAGAATCATTGGCAGGGTGACCTTGCAGAACAGCGTGATGCGCCCGGCGCCCAGGCTTTGCGCGGCCTGTTCGGCGCTGCGGTCGATGCCGATGGCGGCAGCCAGTACCAGGCGTAGCACGTACGGAGTAATGACCACCACGTGGGCGAACACCAGCCAGGTGAAGCTGCCATTGACCCCAAGCAGGGCGAACAACCTCAGCAAGGCCACACCCAGCACCAGGTGCGGGATGATGATCGGCGACAGCAGCAGGCCGTTGACAAAGCCCTGGCCAGGGAAGCTGTAGCGGGTCAGCGCCAGGCCCGCCGGCACGGCGATCAGGGTGGCCAGCGAGGCCGCCAGGGCGGCGAGTTTCAGGCTGTTGTAAAACGCGTCGAGGAAGTCGGCACGCTCGAACACAGCGCTGAACCAACGCAGCGAGAAGCCGGCAGTGGGCAGGCTCAGGGTGTTTTCCGGGGTGAATGCCACCAGGCACACCACCACCAGCGGGGCGAGCATGAACAGCATCACCAAGGCATGAAAAGACAGGGCCAGCGGGCCGTTACGGGTCATCGGTTCACACTCCAAGTGCGCGTTTGTAGCGGCGTTCGACCAGCCGGTTCCAGCTGAGCATCACCAACAGGTTGATCAGCAGCAGGGCGACGGCGATGGTGGCGCCCATGGGCCAGTTCAGTTCGGCCAGGTACTGGTCGTAGATCATGGTGGCGACCATCTTCAGCCGCCGCCCGCCCAGCAGGCCCGGGATGGCGAACGAGCTGGCGGCCAGGCCGAACACGATCAGCGTGCCCGACAGCACACCGGGCATGATCTGTGGCAGCACGATGCGGCGGAACACCGTCCACTGGCTGGCGCCCAGCGACAGCGCGGCCTGCTCGGCGGCCGGGTCGAGCTTTTGCAGCGAGGTCCACACCGGGATGATCATGAACGGCAGCATCACGTGGACCAGGCCGATGATCACCGCAAACGGGGTGTACAGCAGCTTCACCGGCTGCCCGCCGAGGGCGCTGATGCCTTGGTTGATCAGGCCGTCGGCCCCCAGCAGCAGGCTCCAGCCGAAGGCGCGCACCACCACCGAAATCAGCAGCGGGGTCAGCACCAGGATCAGGAAGATCGAGCGCCACGGCGCGCCCATGCGGCTGAGGACCATGGCTTCGGGGATGCCGATCAGCACACACAACAAGGTGACCAGGGCACTGATCCAGAAGGTGCGGAAAAAGATTTCGTAGTAATAGGTGTCGGTCACCAGGCTCAGGTAATGGCTGAAGGTGTACTGGCCGGCCTGGATACCACTGGTGTAGTCGAACGCGTTGAACGATAACAGCACAGTCAGCCCCAGCGGCATCACCAGCAACGCCAGGAACAACAGCAGGGCCGGGCTGCTAAGGCCGTAGCCCCAGCTGTTGCTGCGCAGTTTTGCCGTACTCATGCGGCCACCTCGGCTGTGTTCAGCACCCGCAGCAGGGCATCGTTCCAGTCCAGGCCGACCGGGGCACCTTCGTCCAGCGGCGCGCTGCCATCGTTGGCGCGCACCACCGCCAGGTTGCCCAAGGCGGTATCGACGCGGTACAGCCACTGGCTGCCAAGGAAGTAACGGCAGCTGACGCGGCCTGCCAGCTTGCCGCTGCCGGCTGCACCCAGGCTGATCTTTTCCGGGCGCAGGCTGAGGACCAGCGGGCCCTGGGCGGCTGCCTGCGGTAACCCGCCGGGGCCGGTGACGCCATGCAGGCGGTTTGCCTTGCCGACAAAGTCGGAAATGAACGGCGTGCCCGGGTGCTCGTAGAGACGGTAAGGGTCATCGATCTGGGTGATGCGACCGGCTTCCATCACCACTACACGGTCGCTGATCGACAGGGCTTCGGCCTGGTCGTGGGTGACCATCAGGGTGGTGATGCCGACTTCGTTCTGGATACGGCAGATTTCGAACTGCATCTCTTCGCGCAGGTGTGCGTCCAGGTTTGACAGCGGCTCGTCCAGCAGCAGCACCGGCGGTTCGATCACCAGTGCGCGGGCCAGGGCTACACGCTGGCGTTGGCCGCCGGACAGTTCACGCGGGTAACGTTCGGCGTGCTTGTCCAGGCGTACCAACGCCAACGCCTGGTCGACGCGCCGAGCGATCTCGGCGTTGGCCACCTTGCGCATGCGCAGGCCGAAGGCAACGTTGTCGCGCACGGTCATGTGCGGGAACAGCGCGTAGCTCTGGAACACCACGCCCAGGCCCCGGCTGGCCGGCTTGGCGTGGGTGATGTCGCGGCCGTCGAGGACGATGCGGCCACTGGTTACTTCGACGAAGCCAGCAATCATCTGCAGGGTGGTGGTCTTGCCGCAGCCCGAAGGGCCGAGCAGGGAGACAAACTCGCCTTTTTCGATGGCCAGTGACGAACTGGCCACTGCCTCCGTAGCGCCATAGCGCTTGCAAAGCTTGTCGATCAACAGAAAGGTCATGGCTGTGCTCCATCGCAAACGGAACCGGGGTAACCCGGCAGCTTCAGGGTGGGCAGAGCGCCAGCGGCGAAAAGCAAAGCTTTTACGGACGTTGGCGCTCGCTTCTATGGCGGCGGCCGATGTTGTGATATCGCCCTATGGACCGGAGAGTAGGGCAATGATTAGGATGGCGACAAAGAGTAATTTCACTGAGTGACAGCTATTTTGAAATTATTCCACTCAATGAAATTTCTATGGGTTAAACGAAAAATGGATTCCGGTAAACGAAATGAACGCGCCAAGGAAGTTGGCGTAAGCGCAGTGTCGCGTTTGTTCGCCGTGCTGCGCGCGCTAGGTGATTGCGGGGGGGAGGGCGAGAAGGTCAGCCAGCTGGCGCTGCGGGTTGGCCTGGCGCAGCCCACCACCCATCGGCTGTTGCGTAGCCTGATCGAGGAGGGCATGGTCGACCAGTGCGCCACCAGCAAGCGTTATCGGCTGAGCCTGGATTTCTTTGCCCTGGCGGCCAAGGCCGGGCAGGCGGGCAACCTGCGCGATGTGGTGCGCCCCAGCCTGCTGCGGTTGTCGGCTTCGCTGGGCGATTCGCTGTTTTTGCTGGCGCGTTCGGGGTTCGATGCCGTGTGCCTGGACCGCAGCGAAGGGCCGTACCCGATCCGTACCTTTACCGGCGACATCGGCGGCCGCGTGGCGTTGGGCGTGGGGCAGGGCAGCCTGGCGATCCTGGCCTTCCTGCCTGAGGAGGAGCGGGACGAGGTGATCCGCTACAACCTGCCGCGGTTGAAGGACTTTCATCATTACGACGAAGTGTTGCTGCGTGCCGAAATCGACAACGTGCGCAGCCTCGGCTACGCCGGGCGCAACACCGGAGTGCTCGACGGCATGGCCGGCCTGGCAGTGCCGATTCTGGACCGGAACGGCCATGCGGTGGCAGCGTTGAGCGTGGCGACCATCAGCGACCGCCTTGGGCCCAATCGCATGCCCACCGTGGTGGCATTGCTCAAGCGCGAGGCGGCGGCGATTGGCGAACGGATCAACCCCTTCGACCCGGTGCTGCGCCGGCCCTCGCATGTGTTTGGTTGAAATACCAGATTCAGGTAGGCGCGATCTCAGTGGGGGCAACTGCCTTGCACAACATCTAAAAGCTGGCGCGACCATTGTGGGAGCGGGCATGCCCGCGAACGCCGGCGTAGCCGGTGCCATCCATCGCATCGCCGGCTTCAGGTGAGCCTATTCAACCGCCTCGGCCACGCCCTGGTCTTCACCCAGGAACCCACCACTCTGGTGCTGCCACAGCCGGGCATAAGTACCATTCTTCGCCAACAGCTCGGCGTGGGTACCTTGCTCGATGATGCGCCCTTCATCCATCACGATCAGCCGGTCCATGGCGGCAATCGTCGACAACCGGTGGGCGATGGCGATGACGGTCTTGCCCTGCATCATTTCGTCCAGGCTTTCCTGAATCGCCACTTCCACTTCCGAGTCCAGCGCACTGGTGGCTTCGTCCAGCAGCAGGATCGGTGCGTTCTTCAGCATTACCCGGGCAATGGCGATGCGCTGGCGCTGGCCGCCAGACAGCTTGATACCGCGCTCGCCCACCAAGGTGTCGTAACCGTTGTGGCCCTGGCGGTCGCTGAGCTGGCTAATGAAACCATCGGCCTGGGCATTGGCTGCAGCGGCGCGGATTTGCGCGTCGGTTGCGTCCGGGCGCCCATAGGCGATGTTGTCACGAATCGAGCGGTGCAACAGCGAGGTGTCCTGGGTGACCATGCCGATGGCGCTGCGCAGGCTGTCTTGCGTCACCTTGGCGACGTTTTGCCCATCGATGCGAATTTCGCCACTGTCCACGTCGTAGAAGCGCAGCAACAGGTTGATCAAGGTGGACTTGCCGGCGCCGGAACGGCCGACCAGCCCCACCTTTTCGCCCGGGCGAATATGCAGGCTCAGGTCGTTGAGCACCTGGCGCTCGCCGTTGTAGTTGAAGCAGACCTTGTCGAAGCTCACCGCGCCGCCGCCGGTTACCAGCTCGGTGGCACCCGGCGCATCCTGTACTTTGGGGCCGCGGGTGAGGGTGGCCATGCCGTCCTGCACGGTGCCGATGCTTTCGAACAGCGACGTCATCTGCCACATGATCCAGTGCGACATGCCATTGATACGCAGGGCCATGGCGGTAATGGCCGCGACCGCTCCGGTGCCGACCTGGCCCTGGTGCCACAGCCACAACGCGTAGCCGCCTGCGCCGAAGATCAAGCCCACTACCAGTGCCTGGTTGACGATTTCGAACTGGCTGACCAGGCGCATCTGGCGAAAGCCGGTCTGCTTGAAATCCTCCATGGCTGCACGGGCAAAGTGCGCTTCGCGTTTGGAGTGCGAGAACAGTTTCACCGTGGTGATGTTGGTGTAGGCATCGGAAATCCGCCCGGTCATCGACGACCGGGCGTTGGCCTGTTCTTGCCCGACCTTGCCCAGGCGTGGCACGAAATACAGCATGGCCAGCCCGAACAGCACGAGCCAGGCAATGAACGGCAGCATCAGTTTCAGGGCAAAGCCACCGGCCAGGGCGATGATGGCAATGAAGTACACGCCGATGCCGGGCAGGATCTCGATGAGCGTGAACAATACTTCGCGCACCGCCAGCGCTGTCTGCATCACCTTGGTGGTAACCCGGCCAGAGAACTCGTCGGAGAAGAACGACAGGCTCTGGCGCAGCATCAGGCGGTGGAAGTCCCAGCGCAGGCGCAGCGGCAGATTGATTGCCAGCACCTGGTGCTGCACCAGGGTGCGCAGCGCCACCAGCCCGATGCTGGTAACCAGGACGATGCCTATCCCCCACAGTACGTGGCTTTCCTGTGTGCTGGCGGCGGCGCCACCGGCCTGCCAGGCCGAGAGCAGGTCGACCACCTGGCCGAGGAACGCAAACAGCCAGGCTTCGTAAATCGACACCCCGGCACTGAGCAGTGCCAAGGCAAGAATGTAGCCGCGAGCGCCCCGGGTGCAGGCCCACATGAAGCGCAACAGGCCAACTGGCGGCGGCGGTACTTCGTCAGGGGGGAAGGGGTCTAGCCAGCGTTCAAAAATGCGAAGCATGCGTGTCTCCGGTAAATCAGCATCTGCCTGACAGGTAACCTTAACGCACATCGACACATTCGCATGCAGCATCCTGCCCTTGGTGCAGCGTTCGACACACCTTTGCAATTCATTACATTTGCGGTTGACATTATTTTGCCTTGCTGCTGTAGAATTGACGCACTTAAATGGTGCGTCGGTGTTTTTGTCGTTTTTTTGACGAGGGTCAAAAGCCGTCGACGACCCATGTGCAAATCTAGCTTCAAAGCCGTTTAAATTTTTGACGTAGAGCCACTGTTTTGACGAATGGAATGCCGTTGTTGGCTATTTCCGGCATAGGCGCCGAAAGCAGCTGCCTTCATGAACAAGGACTGTACTGGGTAGCCTGTGACGCCACGGAAGACGCCACTTTGCTATGCCGCCAAGTGCTTGCAGGCATGCTCGACGACGTTCGGGCAACCTTGATCACCGATGCGCAAGCCATGGGTGATGTGCTGGGTGCGCTCGATGCGGCGCAGGGCCCGGCCGAGCTGGCACTGTACGAGACCACCCCGCAAGCCACCCTGCACCTGGTTGATGACTTGCCACGCATCGACGTGCCCGGGCGTGTGCTGTTGCTGCTGGCGCCACTCGAGGCCTGGGCGGGCGATGACGTTGCCCGTTGGTGCAATGCCCTGCGGCCCTTATTGCTGGCCGAGGCTGCGCTGCTGCTGGTCATCAGCAGCGGGCAGGGTGTTGGACGGGTGGAGCAGCTGCGCGCGTTCAATCAGGGCGTAGACGGGCTGGCCCAGGTGTACCGCGGCAAAGGTGGGGTGCGCTACCTGCAGCATTTCTGGAGCAACCCACTCGGCAAGGCCGGTACCCGAGACCTGGAGCTGGCGCGCCTTGACACCGGGTTTGCCGTTACCGGAGCGCCGCAGGTGCCATCCGACACCGGTGGTGATGAGTTGCTGTGCCTGGCCCAGCGCCCGGTGCTGGAAGGCGCGCCCGCCTTCTCCGAGCACTGGCAGGTCTGCGAAAACCTTGACGAACTGAGCGCCAAAGCCAGCAGAGCGGTGTCTGCCACGGTGATCTTTGCCATGGATGGCGGGCAGCGCCTGGACAGCCTGGCACGCCAGCTGCACCGCCTGCGCCAGTTACGTGGCAATGCCTTGAAGCTGGTGGTGCGCGAGATGGCGCCAACCCTGCGCTATCAGGACGAGCAACTGCTGCTGGCCTGTGGTGCCACCCAGATCGTGCCGTTCGGTGCCAGCCTGTCGCGTTTCCTGACCATGGTCGAGAGCATCCAGGGTTACGTATGGCGGCGGCATCTGCCGGGCAACTTCGATGCCTTGCTCGCACGGCTGCGGCCGCTGGCCATTTGCGGGCTGGTAGCGCCCCGTGCATTTGCGCAAGCCGTGAACACCATGTGGCACGGTGTGCGCAACGGCGAAATCGTCCACCAGTTGCTGGTATTGCGCCCGGCCCATGGCCTGACCCCGCTGCAGGCCTGTTCGCGCACGGTATTCCGCCGCGATGGTGACATTGCCTGTGTGGTGGGCGAAGTCCTGTTCCTGTTCCTGTTCGCCTGCCGCTCTGAAGGGGTCGAGCAAGCGCTTGACCACATCTTCCAGTTGTCGTGGAAAGAACTGTTCATCAGCCAAGAGGTACTCGCCGGGGTCGACAGCCTGGCCACCCCGGCCTTCCTCGACGACAGCGCACCGCAGCCACCGCGGCTGGATGCAGCGGCGCAACAGCCTGCGCACCCAAGGTCGGCCCTGGCACCACGCCGGATTGCCCTGGGCAAGCGGGGTACAGCATGAACTTCGTGCAGCTCCTGCAAGTAATTGCCATCACTGCGCTGGTGACGTTTGCCCTGGCCTTGCTGGTGCTGCGCCTGCGCGTTGCATTGCGCGGCTGGTTGCGCCGCCGCCTTGCACCCCGTTACCTGAAACCGCTGGGCGTCCGCCATCGCGCTGCACGCCAGGAACCCCGTAATGACTAAGACCATCGCCTCCCTCCCGGTACTGGCGCGCTGGCCTGGACTGGGAGGGTGGAACCTCTATTTCCTGGCAAAATTCCTGCTGGTCGCCCTCGGCATGCTGGACTTCCAGGCGCTGCCGAACCTGCTGTTCGCCGCTTTCCTGCTGCTGCCTTTGCCGGGGAGATGGCTGCGCGTCGCGCGGCAGCTGGTGGCGGTGCCGATTGGTGTCGCGTTGTTCTACCAGGACACCTGGTTCCCGCCGTTCAGCCGCCTGCTGGCACAGCCGGGTGTGCTCGACTTTTCATGGGACTACATGCTCGAACTGCTGGGCCGTTTCATCAACTGGAACCTGCTCGGTGCGTTGGCGCTGTTGCTGGTGGGCTACCTGTACTTGCGCCATTGGCTGCGCCTGAGCACCTTGAGCCTGCTGGGGCTGGCGTGGCTGGCCGTGGGCGGGCTGCCTTCACTGGCCGTCAACGCCGGCCAGCCGTCCGGCAATGTGGCTGCCGGCCCCGGCAAGCCCGTGCAGGCCGCAGCGCTTGCCGACAATGCCACGCTCGACAGCTGGCTCGAACGTTTCTTCGCCAGTGAGCGGGAGCGGGTGACGGCATTCCCTGCCATCAATGTTGATGAGCAACCGTTCGACCTGCTGATCATCAACATCTGCTCGCTGGCCTGGGATGACCTGTCTGCCGCGGGGCTGCGTGACAACCCGCTGCTGTCGCGCCTGGACGTGGTCTTCGACCAGTTCAATTCGGCCACCTCCTACAGTGGGCCGGCGGCCATCCGCGTGCTACGTGCCAGCTGCGGGCAGTCGTCCCACGCGGGCCTTTACCAGAGCGCCCCGGAGCAGTGCCTGTTGTTCCAGAACCTGGCCAAGCTCGGCTTCCAGAGCAATACCTTGCTCAACCACAGCGGCCAGTTCGACAACTTCATCGGCGACATCACCCAGCAGCACATGCCGCAGCCCGGCTTGCGCAATACCGACTTCCCGCGCGCGCTGGTCGGTTTCGACGGCTCGCCGATTGCCAGTGACCTTGACGTGTTACGCCGCTGGTGGGGGCAGCGCCAAGGCAGCGCCGCCGAGCATGTGTCGCTGTTCTACAACAGCATCAGCCTGCACGACGGCAACCGTATCGTTACCGCCGACGGCGGTACCCGCGTGGCCGATTACGCCACCCGCGCCAACCGGCTGTTTGGCGAGCTGGGCACCTTCCTCGACGAGCTGGAGCGCAGTGGCCGCCGCGTGGTCGTGGCCATTGTCCCGGAACATGGCGCTGCGCTGCACGGTGACCGCATGCAGCTGTCAGGCATGCGTGAAATCCCTACGCCGTCGATCACCCATGTACCGGTCGGCCTGAAGTTCATCGGCATGGGGCAGCCGGCCCGCAGCGAGCCGCTGCGTGTCGCGGCACCGACCAGCTACCTGGCACTGTCCGAGCTTGTGTCGCGCGTTTACGCCGGCCTGGGCCAGCAGCAGGCGCTGGATGTGCCCGGCCTGCTGGCCGACCTGCCGACCACAGAACAGGTTGCGCAGACCTCCGGGGCGGAGGTTGTGAACTATCAGGGGCGCGCCTACATGCGCCTGCAAGGCCAGCCCGACTGGCAGCCCATCCCCGAGGAGCGCCCATGAACACTGGCAAAGCAGACCCGTCCGACCGCAGCGACGATATCGCCCAGTTGCGCCAGCACCTGGCGATGCCAGACCTGAACTACCAGGACATTTCCATGTTGGTGGGGGTTCAGCAGGCGTTGCAGCGCTGGCCGTTGCTGGGTGAAAGCTATCGGGCCAGCACCCCGGGCGCGTTGCACGCGGCTGCAGCGCAGCGCGAGGGTGTGTCCGCATGACCAGCCTGGCCTTGCACGGCGTGCGTGGTGGCCTGGGGCGCAGCGCCTTGCTGGCCGCGCTGGGCTATGCGCTGCAGGGCGTGGGCGAGCGGGTGCTGCTGATCGACCTGTGCCCAAGCAACTTGCTCGGGCTGCACTTCAACCTGCCGTTAGGTACGCAAGAAGGCTGGGCGTTGGCCGAGCGGCAAGGGCGGCCGGTTGGCGATGCCGTGTATGAAGTACTCGATGGCCTATGCCTGCTGCCGTTCGGCAACCTGCCAGATGGCGTGGCGCGCCCCATGCCCGACGCGCAGGCATGGCGCGCGCGTCAGGCCGAGCTGGCCGGGCATTTCGACTGGGTGTTGTTCGACCTGCCGCAACTGCCGCCTGATACCGCTGGCCACAGCATCGAGACCGATGTTCGAGTACTGGTGGCCGAGGCCGAGATGGCCAGCCACTTGTTGCTCGGCCGCCAGCCGGTCGAGCGCTACGACATGCTGCTGGTCAACCGTTACGACCCGGCCAGCCGCTTGCAAAGCGACTTGTTGATGGTATGGCGTGACCTGTTCCGTGATCGCCTGCCGATTCAGGTGGTGCACCGCGACGAGGCGTTCCTCGAAGCGTTGGCATGCAAGGCACCGCTCGGCCATTACGCGCCGCATAGCCTGGCCTGCCGAGATGTGCAGAGCCTGGCGGTACGTTGCCTGACGAGGCGCCAGCCGTGACGTTGAGCCCCCTGTCGACCTACACCTGGTTCAGCGCGCGCGGTGCGCGCTTACCGGTCGCGTGCCTGTTTACCCTCGGCGTATGGCTGGCCTTCCTGTTTCTGCGCCTGGAGTCCCCCGCCTGGCAGGCGCTGTTGGCCGAGCGCCAGCGCCTGTACCCGCAACTGGCGGGCAAGCGTCCGAGCCTGGGCGACCCGGTCCGCCTGTTGATCCAGAGCCTGTGGCTGCTGCTAAGGCAGCAACCGGCGCAACACCGGCCAGGGTTCGCGCGGCGGGTCTGGGCCACCGTGCGCGAGCAGTTGCGGAATGCGCGACAGGTTGCGGGCCATTACCGCAGCCTGGTGATCGGCAGGTTGCAGCAGGTACCTGCCCGCTACCGTGGCAGTGCCTTCAGACATGAAGCCTCGGCACGCTTGCGCGGCTTGAGCGTGTTCGCCCGGCGGGCGTTCTACAGTGCGCTGACGCTGTGCGCGACCGGCCTGGCCCTGCTGTGCGTGACGGAGCCCTTCGGCTACCTGGCACAGCTGGTGTTCATCGGCCTGCTGCTGGGCATTGCCATGCTGGTGCGGCACATGCCGGGGCGTTTCCCGACACTGATGCTGATCGTGCTGTCGACGATCATATCCTGCCGGTATCTATGGTGGCGCTACACCGCGACCCTGAACTGGAACGACACCACTGACCTGGTGTGCGGGGTGATCCTGCTGGCGGCGGAAACCTATTCGTGGTTCGTGCTGATCCTGGGCTACATCCAGACCAGCTGGCCGTTGCAGCGCAAGCCGGCGAACCTGCCTGCCAACCCGCAGCACTGGCCAACCGTAGACCTGATGATTCCCACCTACAACGAAGATTTGTCGGTAGTGCGCACCACAGTACTGGCGGCCTTGGGCCTGGACTGGCCACGCGAATGCCTGCGGATCTATATCCTCGACGACGGCCGCCGCGATGCGTTCCGCGCGTTCGCCGACGAGGTGGGGGTGGGCTACATCGTGCGGCCGGACAGCAAGCACGCCAAAGCCGGCAACCTCAACCATGCGTTGGGTGTGACCGACAGCGAGCTGATTGCCATCTTCGACTGCGACCACGTGCCGGTGCGCTCCTTCCTGCAAATGACGGTGGGCTGGTTCCTCAAGGACCCGAAGCTGGCACTGGTGCAGACGCCGCATCATTTCTTTTCGCCCGACCCGTTCGAGCGCAACCTGGGTTCGTTCCGTCGCCGCCCCAATGAAGGGGAGCTGTTCTACGGCCTGATCCAGGACGGTAACGACATGTGGAACGCGGCGTTTTTCTGCGGCTCGTGCGCGGTACTGCGCCGCACCGCGCTGGAAAGCATCGGTGGTTTTGCCGTGGAGACCGTGACCGAGGATGCCCACACCGCCTTGCGCATGCACCGCCAGGGTTGGTCATCGGCCTACCTGAGCATCCCGCAGGCGGCCGGCCTGGCTACCGAGAGCCTGTCGGCGCACATCGGCCAGCGCATTCGCTGGGCACGCGGCATGGTGCAGATCTTCCGCACCGACAACCCCGTGTTCGGGCGTGGGCTGAGCCTGTTCCAGCGGGTGTGCTATGCCAATGCGATGCTGCACTTCCTGGCTGGCCTGCCGCGCCTGGTGTTCCTGACCGCACCGCTGGCGTTCCTGCTACTGCATGCCTACATCATCTACGCACCGGCGTTGATGATCCTGTTGTATGTGCTGCCGCACATGATCCACGCCAGCCTGACCAACTCGCGCATGCAGGGCAAGTACCGGCAAACCTTCTGGGGCGAGGTGTACGAGACCGTGCTGGCCTGGTACATCGCCCGCCCCACCACGGTCGCGCTGTTCGCCCCGAAAAAAGGCAAGTTCAACGTTACCGCCAAGGGCGGCCTGATGGAGCAGGAGCAGTTCGACTGGCACATCGCCCAGCCGTACCTGTGGCTTGCGGCACTCAACGTAGCGGGCCTGGGCTTTGCCGTGTGGCGCCTGTTCACCGGCCCGGCGGCAGAAATCGGCACGGTGATCGTCAGTTCGCTGTGGGTGGTCTACAACCTGCTGATCATCGGCGCCGCGGTTGCCGTGGCCGCCGAAGTGCGCCAGGTGCGCCGCGCCCACCGGGTGCAGATGCGCCTGCCGGCAGGCCTGGTGCTGGCCAGCGGTCACGCCTACCCGTGCACCCTGGTCGATTACTCCGATGGCGGTGTCGGCCTGCAACTGCACGACGGCCTTGCGCTGAAACCGGGGGAGCAGGTGCGCCTGCTGCTCAACCGTGGCCAGCGCGAGTTCGCCTTCCAGGCCTGTGTCACCCGTACGGTCGGGCAGCACGTGGGCCTGGTATTCAACGCGCTAAGCCAACAGCAGCGTATCGACCTGGTGCACTGCACGTTTGCTCGCGCCGATGCCTGGCTGGGCTGGAGCGAGCAGCATGAGGTCGAGCGCCCGCTGCGCAGCCTGGTCGATGTGCTGAAGTTGGGCGGTGTCGGTTACCTGCGCCTGCTAGAGCACCTGCCGCCGTGGGTACACGCGTGGCTGCAGCCACTGCGCGCGCTGGCACGTTGGCTGGCCAGCTACTGGCCCCGCACACCACGGGCTGTTCCTTCTTTGAACCTTGTTGATCGAGACGCATGATGACTGGTTATCCCGCGCGTACCTGGGGCCTGGCGATGGCGCTGCTTGCCGCTTTGTCGCAGCCTGCTGCTGCCGCCTCTGTAGCCCCGCTTGCCGAGCCAGCCGTACCCACGGTACCGAACTGGCCAGTGATTAAAACCTTCGAGCAGCTCGGGCATGCATCCGACAGCCTGTTGCTGGGGGTGCGCAACACTGAACACATCGAGTTCGGCGTGCGTCGCGACCGTCTGGTCACTGACGCCAGTCTGCAACTGGACTACACGCCTTCGCCAGCGCTGCTGCCGAACCTGTCGCATCTGCGCGTCTACCTCAATGACGAAATGATGGGCGTGGTGCCCGTGGAGAAGGACCAGCCTGGCCAGCGCGTGCGCCGCCAGTTGCCGCTGGATCCGAAGCTGCTCAGCGACTTCAACCGGGTACGCCTGGAGTTTGTCGGGCACTACACCGACATCTGCGAAGACCCGGCGCACAGCGGCCTGTGGCTGAACCTCAATCGCAAGAGCCAGGTGCAGTTGCACGAGCAGGCCCTGGCGCTGGACAACGACCTGGCGTATTTCCCGCTGCCGTTCTTCGATGCGCGTGATACCGGCAAAGTGGAACTGCCGGTGGTATTCAGTGGCGTGCCGAGCCTGGGTGAGCAACGCGCGGCGGCGATCCTGGCGTCGTACTTCGGCAGCCAGGCCGGTTGGCGCAAGGCAACCTTCCCGGTGCTGTACAACCGCCTGCCGGCGCGGGCGGGCACGCCAAAGCCAAGCATCGTGTTTGCCACCAACGACCGTCGCCCGGCCTTCCTCGCCGACCTGCAGCAGTTTCCGCCGGTGGATGGCCCGGTGCTGCAGATGATCGACCACCCGGATGACCGCTGGAGCAAAGTGCTGCTGGTACTGGGCCGCAACGACGATGATCTGGTCAAGGCTGCATCGGCGCTGGCGGTTGGGAACAACCTGTTCCGCGGCGCCCGGGTGAAAGTGGAGCAGATGACTGCCTTGCAACCACGTCAGCCTTACGATGCGCCCAACTGGACGCGCACCGACCGGCCGGTACGCTTTGCCGAGCTGCTGGACTACCCCGAGCAGCTGCAAGTCAGTGGCCTTCAACCTAGGCCGGTGACGCTGGAGCTGAACCTGCCGCCCGACCTGTTTGTCTGGCGAAACCAGGGCATCCCGCTGCGCACCCTATACCGCTACACGGCGCCTGCGGTGACCGACGAATCGCGCCTGAGCATCAGCGTCAACGACCAGTACATCACCAGCATGCCGCTGGTGGGCAATGACCGACGCAGCGGCACCCTCGAAGAAATGCGCCTGGCGGTGTTATCCGGCGACAGCACTGCGTTGACCGAAAAGTCACTGGTGCCGGCGTTGAAAATCGGCGACCGCAACCGCCTGCGCTTTGATTTCAGCTTTGCCAGCACCTTGGGCAGCGCCCAGCGCGACCGTTGCCAGACATCCCTGCCGGTGGATGTGCGGGCAGCGATCGACGACAACTCCACCATCGACCTGTCCGGTTATCACCACTACATCGCCATGCCCGACCTGCGGGCATTTGCCCGCAGCGGCTTTCCGTTCAGCCGCATGGCCGACCTTTCCGAAACCCTGGTCATCATGCCGGGCAAACCCACGGCGATGCAGGTCGGCACCTTGCTCGACACCATTGGCGGGCTGGCCGGGCAAATCGGTTACCCGGCGCTGGGCCTGCAACTGGTGGATGACTGGAAGCAGGCCGCAGCGGCCGATGCCGACTTGCTGCTGATCGGCAGCCTGCCTGAAGCCCTGAGCGATGCGCCCAACCTTGGCCTGCTGCTCAGCGCCCAGCGTGACTGGTTGCTGCAAGGCCGCAGCGCAGGGCTGCCGGGCAGCCAGCGCTTCGACACCGGGGCGGTGGCTGCAAGCAGCCGCGTGGCGGTGAGCGCGCAGGCACCGATCGCGGCCATCACCGGTTTGAAGTCGCCGTTCCACCCGCAGCGCAGTGTCGTTGCCCTGTTGGCCAGCAGCGACAGCGATTACGGCTTGCTGCGCGATACGCTCGGCGATGTGGGCAAGCTCGATGCGGTGGCCGGTTCGGTAACGCTGGTGCGCAGCAGCGGCGTTACCAGCCAGTTTGTGGGCGAGCATTACTTCGTGGGTGCATTGCCGTGGTGGTTGCTGTTGTGGTTCCACTTGTCCGAGCACCCGGTGCTGCTGGCGGCGATCGCGGCCATTTGCGTGGTGCTGTTTGCCTTCCTGCTTTGGCGGGCACTGCGCTGGGCAGGCAAGCGCCGCCTGGGTGAGGCGGGGTGATCATGCGCCGATTGCTGGTGGGGCTGGTCACCTTCGGCCTGCCTTTCTTTGCCAATGCCGCGACGGCCTGTTCCTGGCCCGCCTGGGACCGCTTCAAGGCCGAGCTGGTGAGTGTGGACGGTCGGGTCATCGACCCGAGCGACGAGCGCCTGATCACCACCTCGGAAGGGCAGAGCTATGCGCTGTTCTTCGCCCTGGTAGGCAATGACCGGCAGGCCTTCGCGCAATTGCTGCGCTGGACCACCAACAACCTGGCCGAGGGTGACCTCGCCCGGCATCTTCCCGCTTGGCTGTGGGGCCGTAACAGCCAGCAGCAGTGGCAGGTGCTGGATACCAACAATGCCAGCGACGCCGACCTGTGGATTGCCTACAGCCTGCTGGAAGCGGGGCGGTTGTGGGGCGAACCGGCCTACACGCAACTGGGCCAGCGCCTGCTGTGGCGCATCGCTGCGCAGACCGTACGCAAGCTGCCAGGCCTGGGGGTGATGCTGCTGCCGGGCGACTACGGCTTCGAGGATGCCCGTGGCACGCGGCTTAACCCCAGTTACCTGCCGTTGCAACTGTTCGACCGCTTCAGCCTGGTGGACCCGCTGTGGGGCGAACTGGCGGCCAATACGCGGCGCTTGTGGCTGGCATCGTCACCCAAAGGCTTCGCCCCGGACTGGCTACTGTGGACGCCGGCCGGTGAGCTGGCAGCGGACCCACAGCATGGCAGTGGCGGTGATTACGATGCCATCCGGGTCTACCTGTGGGTTGGCATGCTGGCCAAGGACGCGCCCCAGCGTGCCGAGCTGGTGGCCCGCTATGCCCCGATGGCAGCATTGACCACACGCGACGGGCTGCCGCCCGAGCACGTGGATGCGCGCAGCGGTGCTGCCAGCGGCCATGGCCCGGCCGGTTTCTCTGCGGCCTTGCTGCCTTTGCTGGCGGCTTCTCCCGAGCACGTGGCTGGCCTGGCAGCGCAGCGGCAGCGTTTGCATCAGCAGCCGGTCGAGGCCAAGGCGTACTACAGCCAGGTGCTGGCGCTGTTTGGCCAGGGTTGGGGTGAAGCCCGTTACCGTTTTGACTCGCACGGCCACCTGCTGCCGGCCTGGAGTGCGCCATGCAGCGAATGATCGGCGTGCTGATGCTGGCGACGGTGGCTTGCCAGGCCGTCGCACAACCCAAGGACGCCGGGGAGCAGCGCCAATGGCTGCTGGACCAGGTGCGCCGGGGCGAGGCGCTGCACCGCGACGACCTGGTGCGTGATGCACTGGGCCGCCTGCAGCTGCTGGAGCCACGCAACCCGGATGTGTTGCTGGCGGCCTTGAGCCTGGCATTGCGCGAAAAGAACATCACCGAGGCCGAACAGCTGAGTGCCAGGATCAATGCCTTGGCACCCGGTAGCCTGCAAGCGCGCCAGGCCGCGCGCCTGCTCGCGTTGCAGCAGCCAGAGACTGCGCGGCGCTTGCAGCAGGCGCGCCTGCTGGCCGTTACCGGGCGCAATCGGGAGGCGCTGGCGGTTTATGAGCAGCTGTTCGCCGGCGAGCCGCCCAGCCTTGAGCTGGCCCTGGATTACTGGCGCGTGCGCGGCAACCTGCCAGGTCAGCGGCCCGAGGCGATCAGGCAGTTGCAGCAGCTGGACCAGCAGTACCCCGGCAGTGCCGGGTTGCGCCAGACCCTGGCTGGCTGGCTGTTCGCCGAAAAGCGTGACCGCGAAGCGCTGGCACTGCTCGATCAGCTGGCGCGCGACCCCGGCGCCCGGGATGCTGCCGCCCAGCGGGAGTTCGACTACCTGTCCGGGCAAGCGGTGAGCAGCACCAGCGCAGCGGCCTGGCAAGCCTTCCTCAAGCGCTACCCGGCTTCGCAGCTGCTGGCACAGGCCAGCGCCAACCTGCAACAGCAGCGCACGCTGTTGGCCGACCCGTCCTGGCAGGCGGGCCAGCGCGGCAAGGCGTTGCTCGACAAGGGCCGAAATGCCGAAGCCGAAGTACAGCTGCGTCGGGCGCTGCGCCGGTACCCGGACGATGCCAGCCTGCACGGCGCCCTGGGTTATGCGCTGATGCGTCAGGGCCGTTACGAAAACGCCAACACAGCGTTCCGGACGGCGAGTGCCAAGGAACAGGACACCTACTGGATCAGCCAATGGAAGGACCTGGAGTCGTCCAGCCAGTATTGGGCGCAACTTCACAACGCTCAGCGCGCCCTGCAGGCCAACAACCTGCGAGACGCCCGAGCACTGTACTTGCAGGCGCGCCAGCAACGCCCGAAAGATGAGTACGCCTTGCTCGGCCTGGCCGATGTTTCGCTGGCTGAAGGCGATGCGATTGCCGCCGAGCGGCAGTTCCTGCAAGTGAGGCGCATGGCACCGGATAATGAAAGCGCCGTGCGTGGCCTGATCCGTGTGTACCAGGCGCAATCGCCAGCCAAGGCGCAGGCGTACCTGGACAGCCTGCCGACTCGCCAGCAGGTGCAGTTCGCCAGTTTGCGTCGCAGCCTGGAACTTGCACGCCTGCGTCAGCAGGGTGAGCAGGCGCTGCAACGCGAAGACTGGGCAGCGGCTAGCCAGGTGCTGGCCCAGGCCACTGCCTTGGCCCCCGATGAGCCTTGGCTGGTGTATCAGTTGGCCAACAGCCTGCGTCACCAGGGCCGCACCGCCGAGGCCGATGCGGCCTTCGCCAGACTGGTGCAGCACCAGCCGCGCGACCCAGCAACCCGCTATGCCCATGGCCTGTTCCTGGAGTCCAGCGACCGTGATGCCTTGGCCCTGGACAGCCTGGGTGCAGTGCCGCAGGCAGCCTGGAGCGCTGACATGCATGCCCTGCAGCAGCGCATTCAGCGCCGCGTGACCCTGGCCTCGGCGCAGCAGCTGCAGGCTCAAGGCCGCGTTACTGAGGCGACAGCCATGCTTGAAGCCAGCCTGGCGCGTGGAGAAGGCGGCCCCGACGACCTGATATTGTTGGCCGACTGGGCGGCAGCGCGCGGTGAGCCTGACAAGGCTCGTGGTTATTACCAGCGCGTGCTGGCCATACAGCCCGGGCGACCGGAAGCGCGCCTTGGCGTGATCGAAAGCGCGGTGGCTGAAGGCAACCTGACCAAGGCCCGGCACATGATGACCGTGCAGGTGCCACAGGTGGCCGCCGATGACAGCAACGCCCAGCGGCGCCTGGCGGCTGTCTGGGTGGCCTTGGGCAATCACGACCAAGCGGCCGCGCTGCTCGACCGGCTTGCAGCGCAGCAGCCCCGGCCTGACCCATTGTTGCGCCGTGACGCTGCCCGCCTGGTGGCGCAGCACGAGCCGCAACGGGCGCTGGACCTCTACGCCGCAGCAATGGCCGATGCGCAGTTGCTGGACCGTGCTGCCGCCTCGCCACGGGATGACCGTGCCCTGACGCTGGCCAGCCGTGAACAGGACGCCGACGACTGGCTGGCGCGTAGCCTGCGCAGCGACGTCGATGCGTTGTATCGCCAGCGCAATACCCATGTGACGCTGATGCACGACTACGGTTGGCGCCAGGACGACGGTACGCCGGGCACCTCCGAGCTGAGTACCCAGTCGACCTTGTTGCATGTCGATACCCCTTGGCAGGACGGCACCGCCTTTGCCCGTGTTGAGCGCATCGGCATGGATGCAGGCTCGTTCGAGCAGAACGATCAGGGCCGCTACACACCCGACTTCGGTAGCTGCCAGTTTGTCGGCCGGACCGCTGACGGGAAATCGCTGCCTGCGTGCCCCGGCGGCTCGCAGACCGCTGATGGCAGCGTGCTGGCGCTGGGTTGGCAGGGCGGCCGTTGGGCGGTCGACCTGGGCACCACCCAGGGCTATGCGGTCAATAACTGGCTGGGTGGCGCAACGCTCAGCGGAGACCTCGGTCAAGTTGGCTGGTCGCTGACTGCATCGCGGCGGCCCATGAGCAACTCGCTGTTGTCGTTTGCCGGCGCACGCGACCGCCCGACAGGCGTGCGTTGGGGCGGTGTCACAGCCAATGGCGGCACGCTTGGCCTGAGCTGGGACCAAGGGGGCGACAACGGTGTCTGGGCCAGCGTGGGGCATCACTGGCTGTATGGCGAAAACGTTGCCGACAACCAGCGCACTCGGGCCATGGCCGGCTATTACCACCGAGTGGTGGAAAGGGCCGACGAGCGTGTGCGTGTTGGCCTGACGCTGATGCACTGGCGCCATGACAAGGACCTGGGCGGCTACAGCCTGGGGCAGGGCGGCTACTACAGCCCACAGCGTTACACGTCGGTAGGCGTGCCGGTCAGTTACGCCTGGCGCAACTACGACTGGTCGCTGTTGCTGGAGGGTTCGGTCAGTTGGTCCCAGGCCCACAGTGGCAGCAGCCGGTTGTACCCGGACGCCCACGTCAATCGCAGGGTGCTGGCGCAATATGACGTTGACTCCAACATTTATGCCATGAGCGAAGCCAGCGACAGCAGCGGGCTGGGCTACCGCCTGCGCGGCCTGTTCGAACGGCGCCTGAGTGATCGGTGGGTACTGGGCGGCGGCTTCGACTGGCAGCACAGCGATGACTACGCGCCTAGCCATGCCATGCTCTACCTGCGCTACCTGTTCGAGCCGTGGCGGGGCAACCTGGCCTTGCCGGTAACGCCGCTGGAGCCTTACAGCGAGTGGCGTTGACGGCAATACCTGCTTGCACGCTGCTACACGGGCCGATGCAGACCAAGGGTTGACACCAGGCACGTCGCCCCACCATTATCCAGCCATACCTACGCAACGGGTTTGCCAGCATGTCCATGTCCAACCACGCCATTTCCGCTTCGGGCTTCATTGCCCAGGCAGAGGCGTGCGTTGCCGTTGCCAAGAAATCCAAGAAACAGCCGCTCATCTGACCGAGGCGCGCTGTCTCGTCAGGTGGGCTGACGAGACAGAAGGCGCCAGGTATCCCTGCCAGACCACTTCGACTCCTCACCCGCTGACGCTGACTTTCGGTCAACATCAGGAGTTTTTGCATGTCGAATTTCCGTGGTATCTGGATTGCCCTTGTCACGCCCATGCGCGCCGATGAAGTGGACTTCGCCGCACTGGAAAAGCTGGTGAAGAAGCTGCTCGAAGACGGCGTGGCCGGTTTTGTGGTGTGCGGTACCACGGGGGAGGCGGCGGCACTGTCCAAGGCCGAGCAACTGGCTGTGCTGGATGCCGTGCTGGCCTGGGCGGCGCCAGGCCAGGTGGTGATGGGCCTGTCGGGTTACAACCTGCGTGAGTTGCTGGCCTTCCAGGCCGAAATCCAGCGGCGTGACATTGCTGGGCTTCTGGTACCGGCGCCTTGCTACATCCGCCCTTCGCAGGCCGGCATACAGGCCTTCTTCAATACCGTAGCGAATGCCGCCAGCGTGCCGTTGATCGTATACGACATCCCGTACCGCACCGGCGTGCGCATCGAGCGCGAAACCTTGCGCCGGATCGTGCGCCACCCCCGTATCGCGGCAGTCAAGGACTGCAGCGGCGACAGCGAAACCACCATGGCCTTGATCCAGGACGGTCATGCCCAAGTGCTGGCCGGTGAAGACCTGCAAATATTCAACAACCTGTGCCTGGGCGGTGCAGGGGCCATTTCGGCTTCGGCCCATGTGCATACGCACCTTTACGTGCGGATGCTGCGGCAGGTGGATAGCGGCGACTGGGCGGCTGCGCGTGGCACGTTCTACCAGTTGCTGCCCTGGATCAGGATGGCCTTTGCCGAGCCCAACCCGGCCGTGGTCAAGGCGGCATTGCAGTTCCAGGGCTTGATGACCGACGAGCTGCGCGAGCCGATGCAGCCTTGCACTCAAACGACCAGAGACAAACTGCTGGCTGTGCTGGCGCTACCCGATGCCCTGTAGGCGATGGCCCAGCCTTTGCCTCCCACGAAAAAGCCAGGCATCAGGTCTGGCAGGTGATCAGAAAAAGTAGAGCTGGGCGGGGTTGTCGCGCAATATCAGAGCTCGAGTCTGTTCCTTTGGTGCCCAGTGCATCAGCAGGTCGAGGATCAGCGCATCATCGGGTTTCTGTTTGACGGGCAGCGTCGGGTGCGGCCAGTCACTGCCCCATAGCATGCGATCAGGGCGATGGCTTATCAATGTACTGGCGACTCTGCCGACATCCTCGAACAGCGGTGCTCCGGTCTTCGAGCGCAGGTAGGGAGCCGACAGTTTGATCCATGCTCGGTCGGTGTCCAGCAGCCGCACCAGCGCGGCGAAAGCCGGCGACTTCAGCGCTAAGGGCTGCGGTACATGGCCCATGTGGTCGATAACGATTTTGCCCGGCAATGCCAGTAAGCGTGGTGCAATCTCGGGCAGTAGCGGCCCGGGAGCGACCTGCACGTTCCAGCCCATTTCGCCGACTCGCGCGGCCAGGCTTTCCAGCCCATCGAGTGCCTGGTTGCCAACGCTCAGGTTGAAGCGGATACCCCGCACGCCCGCCTGGTGTAATTCGGCAAGCTGCGTGTCGGTAATCGCACTCGACACAACCGCCACGCCTCGGGCGTCGCCACCACTGCGTAACAAACCCTCGAGCATCACGCGGTTATCGGTGCCGTAGGTTGACGGCGTGACGATGACCATGCGGCGGATGCCCAGGCGCTCCTGCAACCTGCGGTAATCCTGCAGCGAGGCGTTCGGCGGCAGCAGGGTAGCGCCAGATGCGGCCGGGATGCGGCTGTCGTAAAGGTGCATGTGGCAGTCGATGCTGCCTTCAGGCGGCGTCAGGCGGGGGGGCGCATCGCCTTTGCTGAACGGCGCATCGGCCATGGTGCCCATGGAGGCGACAGCGCCCAGTGCGCCGGTGGCGAGCAAGAATTGGCGACGAGACAACGTCATGGCTATTCCTCTTTTCTTGTAATTATGAAAGACGATGCCCACGTTCATGAGGCAGGAAAGTGGGCATCGAGGTGCGGCTTGTGCGGTTTATTTTGCGCTGGCGGCGCCGGATGTTTCAGCTTGCTCGCGCTGGCGCTTTCGGCCGATTACCAGTACCGCGACACCGGCCACGGTGCACAGCGCGGCCAATGGCATCAGCGCCAGAGAGTAGCTCCCAGTGGCATCGTGAATGGCGCCGTAGGCATTGACCATGAGGCCAC